>Ga0256840_1003196_pt1 | contig 13510 bp, 12 predicted proteins | sample 355202metaG_FD_185969 | JGI IMG/M metagenome (GOLD analysis project Ga0256840, IMG submission 185969) | Hydrothermal vent microbial communities from Mid Atlantic Ridge, Atlantic Ocean - 355-202 | ecosystem: Environmental > Aquatic > Marine > Hydrothermal vents | place: Atlantic Ocean: Mid...
GCAAGCTCACCCTGCGGGGCTTAGTCAAGTTTCCAATTTCTTCGTTATTTGTTTTTACCATATTTAGTGCTTTGCTTGCAAATGACTTAAAAACGCATGCAGAATAACTATGCAAAAAACAAATGCCTCGAACTTGAAAACTTGGCGTTGCCAGAATCCAGCTAGGTTATTCAGATGTTTCATGAAGGTGGCTACAATTTCAATGAAACATTCGGGTTAGCTAAGACCTGCTTATCAAAACGGACTAAAGCCACCGCCAAAACTACTCATAGGGTTCATACTGGTCATTGGATTCATGCCTGTCATTCCGCCCATGCCCATTGGTGACATTGCAGACATCGGTGACATTGGCGAACCAAAACTACTCATTGGTGATGTCATGCCACTTAAAGGCGGAAAGCCACTGTTATCCATCATAGATGAACCAAAGTTTGGGAAATTTTTCATACCTGTCCCGCCAAATGACTTATAACTATTAACGATAGGGGCAGGTCGGTAAACATAAGTCTGTGGCCTAACAAAATAAGGATTTACAAATTGCTGTGTAGGAGGCGTTACTAAGTACGGGTTTAATTGATTAGCTGCAGTACTAGTACCATAAATGGGGCTACCGTAAGGAGACTGAAACGGTATCTGCTGATAAGGGTTTGTGTAAGCGGCGCTTAGGTATGGATTGTGATATTGATTCTGGTAAGCACCTTGATAAGGTGCGAGGTAATTGTTGGCGTTATATCCCGAATTACAGTTTTTGTTATATCCCGAGTTACCAAATCCACCAAAACTATTACCCGACATTTCTTCCATCCAATACATTGGTGTCCACACTGGCCAATCGTTACAACCGTTGTTATTACCGCCAAAGAAGTTGCCAAAACCATTACTGTTATTACCAAAGAAACCATTTGCACTACTGGTACTAACGGTACCCAGAAAACCTAAAAGCAACACGGTTTTAATCATTGGTTTTTTCATCTGACTACTCCTAAATTTAACAATTCTGAGACCTTTGCACGAGTCGTGGCGAAAGAAAATCGGTTGAAAATTTACTGATTAAGGCGAAAAACAGTGAAATTTCAACCATTTTTACTCGTCACTCGACACATGCAAAAGCCTCATTCTATACAAAGAATCATAATACATCGTATAGGCTTAACTTAAGCTTAGCAGATTTTTGATAATTATCAGTTAAGAGGTCAATAGAATGCTTAATAAATCAGCATTTGCGGCAGGAAACTGATAGTCTTCAAGTGCTGTTTTTTCAACCCAGCGCATCGGTTGACCCTCCAAGCCTTTTGGCTCACCCTGCCATTTTCTAACTTCGTAGACTTCGAGAGTAATATTTTTAGAGGAGTACTGGTGTGTAATATTGGTTAAAAAAGTAGCCGATTCAAGCTCAATACCTAGCTCCTCTTTTAGTTCACGTGAAAGTGCTTGTTGTGGTGTTTCTACAGCTTCGATTTTCCCACCTGGAAATTCCCACTTATTACCTTGGTGTTGCTCTACACCGCGTTTTGTTATTAATATTTGGTTCTTTTTATTAATAATAACGGCTATCGCAACGTGTACTGTCATTTTTTCTTGAGGTTCTTTTTAAAAAATAACAAGGGCTTAAAGTCTGCCACACAGCGCATTTTAGGAATCCAGCGAGCGAGGTTATTGGCAGTAAATACACGGCCTTCATGCTCATTTTCAAACACACCATCATGAAATAAAACAACGCCATTACGGCCTTTTTTACCATTGCCGCAAAGCTGTCCCAAGACATTGTCTAATATTTGATCACCGTGTTGATATTTTTCATTCCAGTCATAGGCTGTCATTTCCCAACCTAAATGAAAGAACTTCGCTTTTTTTAAGGCCTCCATCACCTGTGGTTGCTCTTTTTGATTAAACATGCCATCACCATAAGGCAGCCTAAAAATAGCAGGCTCTGTGGTGAAATAAGGCTCTAATATGCGGCGTGAATCCATAATGGTTTTAGTTAGCTCTACCGGAGATAATTTTGAATGATGGTAGTGCTCATAACTGTGTGAGCCGATATCATGCCCTTCTCTTTTGATGCGCTGAAGTGTTGCAAAACGTTGTTTGCACAGTTGTAATGATTTTGTTCCGGCGAGGTGTTTTTTACAATCAACTTTGTTGCCTAACACTAAAAATGTTGCTTTTATATTTTCTCGTTTCAATATATCAAGAATTTTTGGTGTCACACTACCGACGCCGTCATCAAAACTTAAATGTAGCTTATGCTTTTGGGTGCTGCATTGATACTTTGCACGGACGGTGTTGCAATCGTCACTGGCAATGACTTGTGTGGCAAGCAATGGGCTTGCTAAAAGCAGTGTTATTATCCCTAAACTTATTTTTTTCATAGTTATTCCATTTTTCTAATTTTTTACGTACATCAATGCAGTGAGCACTCAGCTACGATACTCTGCATTAATCGTAACGTATTCATGCGATAAATCGGATGTCCAAACTCTCGCACTGTTATCACCCGCATTAAGTGCCACCCGAATAGTAATTTCCTCTTTATCCATTTCAGCTTGCCCTTGTGCTTCTTGATAATTTGGGTGTGGTTCACCATTCTCTAAAAGTTGAGTATCACCTAGCCATAATGATAATTTACTGACATCTAAATCTTGAACAGGTGCTTTGCCTATTGCCATTATTAAACGTCCCCAGTTTGGGTCACTGGCAAATAATGCCGTTTTAACCAAAGGAGATCGCGCTATTGAGTAAGCGATTTCTTTGGCATAATCATAATCAGGGGCGGCTTCGACGTTTATTGTTACAAATTTAGTTGCGCCTTCGGCATCACGAATAATTGCTTGCGCCAATTGCTGGCAAACCTCGTTAATCGCGGTGACTATTGTTGCTTTATTAGTATTATCAAGCGTTACACCTGACTTTCCTGTTGCCATTAATATCAAAGAATCATTGGTTGAGGTATCACCATCAACCGTAATACTGTTAAATGAACCCTTCACAACATCATTCAAAACTTGTTGCAATGTGTCCTTATCAATAGCCACATCAGTTGCCACATAAGCCAGCATGGTCGCCATATTCGGCTCTATCATGCCTGCACCTTTAGTCATTCCTGTAATAGTGACTGTTTTACCATCAACTTGGATACTTTTACTCACCGCCTTGATGCTGGTATCCGTCGTCATAATTGCTTTAGCGGTACGCATCCAATTATCTTCGGCAAGGCTTTCAAGTAGTGCGGGAACGTTTTCGACAATATCCCAATACGGCAGTTGCTCACCGATTACTCCCGTTGAAAACGGCAGAACACTATCTAAAGCAGTTAAGGTTTGATCCGCTATTTCGGCACAGATCATTCGGGCAGAGGTCAAGCCTTCCTCTCCCGTACCGGCATTCGCGTTGCCTGCATTAATCACCAAGTAGCGAATTCCTTCAGAGCGTGCTAGGTGCTCTTTACAAACAATGACAGGCGCTGCACAAAAGGCATTTTTTGTAAACACACCTGCAACGGTACTACCTTCAACTAATTCAATTAAGGTCAAATCATCACGATCTTTATAACGAAGATTAGCTTCTATCGCACCTAGGCGAACGCCTTTAACGGGCTTTAGCGATTTTGGAACTACAAGATTTACAGCCATGTAAATTACCGATTTAGATTAGACAGATAAGTACAAGATCAACTAACTGTTCAGATTATCTCTAACGTTTGTCAGATCGCGGCGAAAAATATGAAGTTTACGAATTGTAAATGAATATTTTTCAACAAAAAGCTGGAAAACGTTAGAGGTGATCTGAGCAGTTACGCAAGTTTACCGTGGCATTGCTTGTATTTTTTCCCTGATCCACAAGGGCATGGTTCATTACGCCCTACTTTCTCAATATCACGCTTAAATGGCTTAACCGCTTCTGCCGTAAAGCCTTCTTCTCTTGAGCCTGCGGCAGAGTCTGTAGTACCTAATGAGCTTCCTGCATCTTGATGTACAAAGTCTAAGTCAGCACCTTGCTCATGTTCTATACGATGTTGTTCTTCAATGGCTTCAGCTTCTTCTGGCATGGTAATTTCTAAACGTGTAAAAAAGGCAACCACATCTTGCTTAATTTTACCCAGGAGGCTTTCAAACATTTCAAAGGCTTCTTTCTTAAATTCTTGCTTAGGATCTTTTTGAGCATAACCGCGCAGGCCGACCGACTGGCGCAAGTAATCCATTGAAGCTAAATGTTCCTTCCAATGAGAATCTAACACATGCAACATCACATCACGTTCTAAATTGCGCATCGCCTCGTCACCGACTAAGGTTTCTTTAGCTTTAATCGTCATCTTTACCGTTGCGAGAATTTTTTCACGCAAGGTTTTTTCGTGTAAACTTTCATCACCATCTAACCATGCTTGAATATCCAAATCTAGATTAAAGTCATCTTTGAAGGTTTTCGTTAATCCTGCCACATCCCACATTTCATCCAGTGAGCCTTCAGGAATGTACATACTTATAGTTGAATCAACCACATCATCAATAAATAATTCGATTGACTCAGAAACATCGGCTGATTCTAAGAGCTCAGAACGTTGCTCATAAATTACTTTTCGTTGATCATTGGCAACGTTGTCGTATTCTAATAAATTTTTACGAATATCAAAGTTATGCCCTTCTACTTTACGCTGTGCGTTTTCAATGGATTTAGACACCATCTTAGCTTCGATCGCTTGACCTTTTTCCATGCCTAAGCGTTGCATAATTGCCTTAACTTTATCCGATGCAAAGATTCGCATTAAATTATCTTCTAAGGATAAGAAAAAGCGTGATGAACCAGGGTCACCTTGGCGTGCCGCACGGCCTCGTAATTGGTTATCAATTCGACGAGATTCATGGCGCTCCGTACCTATAATATGCAAACCGCCTGCGGCAATTACTGCATCATGGCGTTTTTGCCAATCCGCTTTTAGCGCTGCAATATCTGCTTCATCGGCATCATCACCTAGCGCTTTTAGTTCAGCCTCTAACGAGCCACCTAATACAATATCTGTACCACGTCCTGCCATATTCGTTGCAATGGTCAAGGCGCCTGGGCGACCCGCACTCTCTATAATGTTCGCTTCACGTTCGTGCTGTTTAGCATTGAGTACTTCATGCTCAACCTTCATTTGATTCAACAAATTCGATAAGACTTCAGAGGTTTCTATAGAAGCTGTACCAACCAATACTGGCTGACCTTTCTTTTTACAGTCCGCAATTTCTTCGGCGATGGCTTGGTATTTTTCTTCTTCTGACATGTAAACTAAGTCATTCCCATCTTCACGCGCGAGGGGTTTATTACCCGGAATAACCACAACTTCAAGCCCATAAATTTCTTGTAGTTCAAAGGCTTCAGTATCAGCCGTTCCTGTCATGCCCGATAGTTTATCGTAGAGGCGGAAATAATTTTGAAAAGTAATCGATGCCATTGTTTGGTTTTCAGGATTGATCGTTAAGCCTTCTTTTGCTTCTACCGCTTGATGTAAACCATCTGACCAGCGCCTCCCTGGCATGGTACGACCAGTAAATTCATCGACAATAACAACTTCATTATCATTAATAATGTAATCGGTATTTTTTTGAAATAAGTTGTGCGCCCTTAATGATGCATTAAAATGATGCAATATCGAGATACTGTCATTATCATAAAGCCCCTGATCTTGCCCTAATATACCTGCTTTCTGTAATAACGTTTCGGCGGTTTCATGCCCTGCATCGGTTAAGAATATCTGTTTACTTTTCTCATCAACTGTAAAATCACCCGGAACGGTTACTTCTTCCTCACCATCATCTTCCCCTTCTTGGCGTTTTAGTTGTGGCACAATACTATTAATCGCAGCATAAAGCTCAGATGAATCTTCTGCCGCACCAGAGATAATAAGCGGCGTTCTCGCCTCATCGATAAGAATAGAGTCCACTTCATCGATAATAGCGTAATTTAAATCGCGTTGAACTCGCTCTTCTTTACTAAACGCCATGTTATCGCGTAAATAGTCAAACCCAAATTCATTGTTGGTGCCGTAGGTAATATCAGCGGCATAAGCTGCTTGACGCTGATCATGATCGAGGCCGTTAATAATGACACCAGTGCTTAAACCTAAAAAGCTATATAACTTCGACATCCACTCAGCATCACGTTGTGCCAAATAATCATTGACTGTAATAACATGCACGCCCTTAGCAGGCAGTGCATTAAGGTATGCAGATAGAGTCGCCACTAAGGTTTTACCTTCACCCGTGCGCATTTCAGCAATTTTTCCTTCATTTAGGGCCATTCCACCAACCATTTGCACGTCATAATGGCGCATTCCCATAACACGTTTGCTAGCTTCTCGTACCGTTGCAAAGGCTTCAGGTAATATGTCTTCTAGTGTTGCGCCCTGTTTTAATCGCTCACGAAACTCGCTGGTTTTTGATTGGATTTGTTGATCAGTTAATTTAGCTAACGGCTCTTCAAAGTCATTAATGCTTGTTGTAATTTTTAAGTATGCTTTAACCAAGCGATCATTACGACTACCAAAAAGCTTTTTAGTCACTTTACCAAACATGTTTGTTATTCCCCTTGAACACCAATGATTGCCTAATTAGATAAATGCATTTGCCAAAATCAGACAGAATAGATCAAACATATGGGTTAGCGAATATTAATCAAGCACCAAATCACAGTATTGACCACAATAATTCGCGCATTATATTACAATGAAACAGAGAAATAACTGAATGAGATTTTTATTTTTAACTATTTGTTAGTTTCTTTATTTTTGTCATAAAACATTTCATAAGTTCTGACGAAAAAAGCTGAATTAAATTTCAGCTATTAGCGGGACAAGTTGGGTAGTAACCATATTTACTTATTATCTGAGTCGTGCAAAGGTCTCTATTTATCTATATTGATCAAAGTCTAACACTTATTTCTCAATCATATTAAAGCCTTCTAAGTAGCTTAACGGATCAACAGTTTTTCTGTTCTTCCAAACTTCCAAATGAAGATGTGGCCCCGTAACTCGGCCCGTACTTCCCACCTCCCCTATCTTCGCCCCTTTACGCACAACTTCACCGAGCGATACATTAAAAGTACTTAAATGAGCATAGCGGCTTTTTAATGAATGACTATGACGAATTTCGACAACGTTCCCATAACCTCCTTTCCTCCCTACATATGATACAAAACCACTCGCAATTGTTTGCACCTCTGTACCTGTAGGTGCCGCAAGATCGACACCATTATGATTTCGATGTTTGCCATTAATCGGATCACGCCTCGGGCCATAACGTGATGAGATGTAGCCCTTTGGAACCGGCTGGGTAAAGTCACTAATGAGTTCAATATTATTATTTTTATCAGCATAAAGGCTTATCGCTTGTTTCTCTAGATGCTTAAGTTCTAACATTTGCTTTAATTGAAAATAGTGCTTTTCTTGTTGAGTGATATCTTTTTCTAAGGCATCAATATCATTAGATAAAGAGGAGGTTTTATAAAGTTGTAAAGACTGTGATTGATTTAAACCACCTACGGCTGGCTCTTCCTTAAGCATAAATTGTTTTATATCTATATTTTCTTGACGTGCGATGAAGTTGCCCAGTGTATTTAAACGGTCTACTTGTAGCCTGAGCTTTCCAAGCTCAACCAACTTAGCCTCTATAGTCGGATCGAGGTCATGTTTAATTTGACTGATTACTGGTTGTTTTACCGACTTGTAAATATAGCTACTTAATGAAACAACACCGACTGATAAAAAGAAAATCAATGGTAGCGCATATGTTAGTTTTGTAGTTAGGTTAAATTTACGATGCTTTGATCCATCATCACTAATTAATATAACTTTCATGCTATCCTTTGCCTTGAGAAGTAATTAACCCATTTGGGTTAAAAGAAAACCCAGTAATAAACTGAATTAAACAAAGTAGTCACTATGAAGAATATTAATGATCTGGTAAATTCGCAGCTATCTAGCCGTATCAAATCAAATGATAAGCTGTCTGACTTTGTTTATTCATTATTACACCTTAATAAAGAAAAACATAAGTTATGGGTAATTTCTAAACAACAGCAATTAACTATTTTGACCGATAACCCTTATCTAGCAACCCAGATAAATTACCAAAAAGACATAATCTGTAAAGAATTGAATCGTCGATATCTACTAAACCTAAAAACCAGCAGGGTTAAAATTATCCCGCCTACAGGCACAATAGAAAAGGTTAGAGAAGAACGGTTTATTATCAGTGAAAAAACATCAGAAGTTTTGAAAAATATTGCAGGGGATATTAAAGATGAAACATTAAGGGAACAATTGCTTAAGTTATCAAACACATCACTAATTAATAAAAATGATTAACGGGGATCTTGATAAAATTATGACAAGCAATAAGCTAAGCTAAGGCGCACTGGTCGCCAATATATAACTGAGGGACTTTGTCACCTTCATCTAGAGTGATGATTTCCCATGCATCTTGTTGTTTTTGCAACTCTAACAATAATAGATTATTTATCGCATGACCTGATTTATGCCCATGGTAGGCACCAATAATGCCATGACCTAATACATATAAATCGCCAATGGCATCCAGCATTTTGTGTTTTACAAATTCATCGCTATAGCGCAAGCCATCTTTATTTAATACGCGATACTCATCCAACACAACCGCATTTCCAAAATTACCACCTAAGCCTAAGTTCTTAGAGCGTAACAGCTCAACATCACGCATAAAGCCGAAGGTTCTAGCACGACTGATTTCTTTATTATAAGACTCTATCGATAAATCATGTGCCAACTTTTGACGAGTATCTTTTACCGCTGGGTGATCAAAATCTATTTCAAATGAAACCTTAAAACCTTCATGAGGTATCAACTCAGCCCAACCCGCTTTGTTTTCAAAACGAATTGGTTTTTTAATACGAACAAGCTGCTTAGCGGTGTTTTGTAATTCAATCCCTGCGGATTGAATAAGGAAAATAAACGGAGCCGCACTACCATCCATAATAGGAATTTCAGACGCATCTAAATCAACGTAAGCATTATCAATACCCAAACCCGCTAATGCGGACATCAAATGCTCAATAGTAGAAACCTTGACCAAAGAACCATCATTCGTTTGTTGGACTAATGTGGTGCTCAACATCGTCTCACCCACATTTTCAGGTTGTGCTTTAATCTCTACAACAGGGTCAAGATCCGTTCGTGTAAAAACAATCCCCGTATTAGCAACAGCCGGACGCAAGCTCAAATTCACTCGCTTACCCGAATGAAGTCCAATACCCACGGTACTTACAATGGTCTTTAATGTACGTTGTTTTAGCACAATATCCTCAATATTTTTGTTTAAGCTGTATTCTAAACGAAGCAAACAAAATTCACGCTGAATGTACTATAAATGAATTTTGACAAAAGTTAAATCACTTATCAAAAGTGAATATTAAGATCTTGTTTTGTAAGGACAAATACACCATCCCCTCCTCGTTCAAAATCAACCCACTGAAACGGTACCTCAGGATACATTTCAACAAGCTCGTACTGACTATTACCCACCTCCACAACTAGGACACCCTGATCGGTCAAAAAGTTCGCTGCTTCTTTGAGTAAACGTTTGGTAAAGGATAATCCATCATTGCCCGAACTTAACGCTAACTCGGGCTCATGCTTAAACTCATCAGCAAGACCTGTCATATCTTCAGCATCCACATAGGGCGGGTTACTAACAATAATGTCGTACTGTTTAGACTGTGCGCCATCTTTTAATAGATAATCAAACAAATCAGATTGATGAGTGGTAATTCTATTACTAGCATCATGTTGCACAATATTCCTATTAGCCACAACTAAGGCATCTTCTGATAAGTCAGACAAATCGATACTAGCCTGAGGAAAAGCATAGGCACAAGCAATGCCAATACAACCACAACCCGTACAAAGATCAAGAATAGACTCCACCTCATCAGGGTTTATCCATGGGATAAATTGTGACTCCACCAACTCAGCAATCGGCGAACGAGGAATCAAAACACGCTCATCCACATAAAACTGTAAACCAGCAAACCAGCCTTCATTCATGATATAAGCAGCGGGCATTTTTTCTTCGATACGTTTTTTAAAGATAGTTGCAATATATTCTTTCTCAGAAATAGTCAGTTTTGATTGCCAATAGATTTCTGGGGTATCAGCCGGTAAACGTAACGTTCTAAGCACCAAATAGACCGATTCATCCAAAGGTGATGAAAGTCCATGCGAATAACTCAAATCAGCTTCTACAAACTGGCTAGCCCCCCAGCGCATAAAATCCAGCAAAGTGGTTAAGTTTTCTATCTGAGCAGTATCGAGCTTCAATGTCATAGTGAGTGAGTTCTAGTAGTTAATTCGTCTTGAATCTCGTATTATTACCTATTTACATTCTTAGGAATACCAAGATGAGTGCCTCTTTGACCGATTATTTAAAATCAGGCTCGCTATATTTTTTACCACACCATGCAATCTCGCGCATTGTCTACAAATTAACACGGTTTGAATCATCGTTTGTGCCCAAAAGTATTGCACTATTTAGTAACGCATTTGGTGTTAATTTAGAAGATGCTATCCACCCAGAGCCTGCTCACTACAAAACGTTTAATGAGTTTTTTACACGGCAACTAAAGCCCGAGCTACGCCCATTGGCAACCACACAACTCGTCAGCCCTGTTGATGGAACAATCAGCCAATTTGGAACAATTCAGAATGGTTTATTAATTCAAGCGAAAGGTGTTAATTATAGTTTAAACAGTCTGCTCGGTGATAATAACGAGCAAACCAAACAATTTGAAGGCGGCGAGTTTATAACCATCTACCTCTCACCGAAAGACTACCACCGAATACATATGCCCTGTACTGGCACACTGCAGGAGCAGGTGCATGTTCCAGGTCGTTTATTCAGTGTCGCAAAGCATACGGTTAATACTATTAAAGGTATATTTTCTCGCAATGAACGCGTAGTAGCGTCCTTCAATACTAATTATGGCCCAATGGCGATGATATTAGTCGGCGCTATCAATGTAGCTGCAATCGAAACAGTTTGGTCTGGCTTAGTTATCCCACCTAAGGGTAAAAAAATCAGCAAGAAAAGTTTTGAGGACCAGGAAATTATAATAAAAAAAGGTGATGAAATGGGTCGCTTTAATATGGGCTCCACAGTTATTTTAGTCTTTACAAAAGATGCACCAAAACTAACAGAACTACATGCTGATCAAAGCCTAAAAATGGGTGAGCCACTTTCAGCATAATCAACAAAATATTACACCCAAAGACTAAAAATACAGAGAAAGGAAAAACAATGAGTAACAGTATCAAACTATTTATCATCAACATTATAGGCATCCTTATAATCTCAGCATGTAGCTCAACCCCACTTCAAACAACACGATTAAATAAGGCCGAGATTTATATTATTCAAGCTGAACAAGCATTAGCTGCAAATAGAATAAATATTGCAGTCAATGATATGGGAACCGCCAAAGCTTATCTGGATACTTTGAAAGATAACCTTAAATTTTTGAGTAAGACTGAGGTTAAGCGCTATAATGAATTGCGTGCTAGAGAAAAAGTTACTGCAACTCGGGTTAGGTTTCAGGCTTATTGAGCTTCTAACAACCTTGTTAAAACTGACTAGCTAGCCACCTAATTTGCATGCATTAATACTCCAATCAATACAACATCGGTTCTAGAAACACCATATTGTATATACGAAACCACTAGGAATATTCTGCCTCCCACATTGTGAGAAGATGTCTAGTTTTAATACTTCAGTGGTGCAGAATATTTTACAACAAGTTTGAACACTTGTGTCAGACAGCAGTTACACAAGAACACAACAGCTTTATGACGGTCTGCGAGATAGCATTAGTTAAGTTCTGCGTACATAAGGGCTTTTACCAACCCCATCTAACAACTCTATAGAAAATTTAGAGACGGCTTCGAAATAATTCATATACTTTTCATTAGAGATTTTATAATTTTCTCCGATATGACTTGATAAATTTGGTGCTTCAATATGAGCCCTTTCATCTAGAACACCGCCTCTATGTAGTATACAGTTACGAACATAATTTAATTCAGAAAGAGTTTTGATAATATCTATCGGTAATGTAAAAAATATATTTAAAACTGACATAGAATGAATATAAGCTTCTGCTACCGAACGGTTTTTTCTTGAGAATTGCTCTAATCGTTTATAAACTTTATGAGCGTCACTTTCGATTAAAGGATTAGTAATAGATTTTGGCAATTTAACTCCTGCCTTAGATAGTAATTCTAGAACTGATTTATCCTTTCTTAGGATAAGAATAGCAGTATCTTCAATCGCAACCTCAATAGCTACCCACATTCCTACAATCCCATTCCTGTTAATTGGGTCAAAATCATTTGAAATCATTTCTTTTGCTGACTTACCTAACCATACTTGATCACTAATTAATTTATTGATTCCAGTAAGATCATTGCCTAACTCTTTAATATGTTGATGGGCTAAATAAAGTAGCTTATCTTGATTCGACAAAGCAATAATTGAACGATGAAGTAATGTTGCTATTCTAGTTTCCTCAGCTATAAAATTTACGCACTGTCTTGCAGGAATGATTGCCCACTTTATAGTTTCGATTTCTGGAATTGATAATTTCATAATAAGTTTATTACACAAAGACACCTATATATATTTTTCTAAAATCTTCGTTAGTAACTATCCTTGTCAATTTAAGGCTTTTATAAAAGAAGTCTGTATAAAGCAAAAAAATCGATCTCTACCCTCACACCATCACTCATTGAGAGGATTTAATCCTCATGTCGATACTAGCATATGCAGTGGAAAGTGTGTCTGATGCACACTTTTTAGATCTTGGTGAGCCAAAAAGAAACTCTAAGCACCGAAGGTACTATTCCAAAGCAGTAGGTCATCCCAGATTATTATTCAAAAAAAAAGCCCAGCGTTAGCTGAGCTTTTTTAAGAATAATAACCTGGTGATGACCTACTCTCACATGGGGAAACCCCACACTACCATCGGCGATGACACTTTTCACTTCTGAGTTCGAGATGGATTCAGGTGGTTCAATGTCTCTATGGTCACCAGGAAACTGGTTTATATAGCGTTAGCTATATGTCCATTAATGCGTCACCTTTTGTGTTGATGGGTGATTCATTAACGGTAATTAGGCAAAGCATTGCTCGTGTCCTTTTAACTAATAAAGGACATCTAGGCTTTCTCAAATGTTATGTTTCTTTGTTGTTACAAAGTAAAGTCAATTCCAAACTGTTTAAGGTTATAGAATCAAGCCTCACGGGCAATTAGTACTCCTTAGCTACATCCATTACTGGACTTCCACATGGAGCCTATCAACGTCGTAGTCTTCAACGGCCCTTTAGGGGGATCTAGTCCCCAGAGAATCCTCATCTTGGGAGGGGCTTCACGCTTAGATGCTTTCAGCGTTTATCCCGTCCGAACTTAGCTACCCTGCTATGCCACTGGCGTGACAACAGGTACACCAGAG
>Ga0256840_1003197_pt1 | contig 13509 bp, 15 predicted proteins | sample 355202metaG_FD_185969 | JGI IMG/M metagenome (GOLD analysis project Ga0256840, IMG submission 185969) | Hydrothermal vent microbial communities from Mid Atlantic Ridge, Atlantic Ocean - 355-202 | ecosystem: Environmental > Aquatic > Marine > Hydrothermal vents | place: Atlantic Ocean: Mid...
CGTTCCTTCAATGAGAATTTTAAAATATATTGGAGTTTTTACTCCAGAACCTTGGCAAGGATGGGGGTATGATGACGATACCAAAAAAATTTTGGCTCAAGGAAACATAAGAGGTAAAGAAATTACTTGGGGAGATACTCACCACCCAGCAATTTCTGAAACTGATGGAAAATATGATGGAAAGTGGCTAGTCATAAATGATAAAGCTAATCCAAGAATCGCTGTTATTGATTTAGCTGATTTTGTTACTAAGCAGATAGTTGTAAACCCTGTTTTTAAAAGTGATCATGGTGGAGCATTTTTTACACCAAATAGTGAATATATTTTAGAAGCTGCCCAATATGGGGCTCCTTTTGATAATAACTATCATCCTATGGAAGAGTTTGCAGAGACATATAGAGGTGGTGTTACAGTCTGGAAGTTTGATCATAAAAAGGGTAGAATTCTTCCAGATAAATCATTTACCATAGAGATGCCACCATATATGCAAGATTTAAGTGATGCTGGTAAAGGAGCTAGTTATGGTTGGGGCTTTACCAATAGTTTTAATTCAGAATTATACACAGGTGGTATAGAAAAAGGCCTTCCACCATTTGAAGCAGGAACTAGTAGAAATGATACAGATTTTTTACATGTTTATAATTGGAAAAAGCTAGCTGAACTTGCAAAAGATGATAAAAATGTTAAAATTATAAATGGTCATAGGGTTGTTCCTATAGATGTTGCTGTTAAAAACAATGCGTTGTTTTTAATACCGGAGCCAAAATCTCCTCATGGCGTGGATGTAAGTCCAGATGGAAAATACATAGTGGTTTGTGGTAAGCTAGACACTCATGCTACAGTGTATGATTGGGCAAAAATTAAAAAAGCGATCGATAATAAAGATTTCGTAGGAACTGATCCTTATGGGATACCAATTATAGATATGAAAAAAGCTGCACATTGTCAGGCTGAGTTGGGACTTGGACCATTGCATAACCAGTTTGGACCTAAGTGGAAAACTGATGGTGAGATATATACTTCGCTATATGTTGATTCTCAAGTTGTCAGGTGGGATTATTTAACATGTAAAGTAAAAGATAGACAAAATGTTAATTATAACATTGGTCACTTGGCTGGTATGGAAGGTAAAACATCTGATCCTCAAGGTGATTATATCATTGCACTAAATAAACTTGCAATAGATAGATTTAATGAGATAGGTCCTCTTCATCCTCAAAATCATCAGTTGATAGATATACGAGGTAAAAAGTTAGAGTTACTGTACGATATGCCTATACCTTTGGGTGAGCCTCATCAAGCAGTTGCTATAAGAGCAAGTAAATTACATACTCATGTCAGATATAAAATGGGTACAAATCCGTTTACAGGCGAGATTCATGAAGGTAAAACTCTAGCTGGTCAAGAGAAAATAGTAAGAAAGGGTAACCATGTATATGTGTATGGTACTATGGTTAGAAGTCATATAAATCCTGAACATGTTACAGTAAATAAAGGTGATACAGTTACTTTTTATTTAACAAACCTAGAAAGGGCTGAGGATGAAACTCATGGTTTTACAATTGATCAATATAATGTACATGCTTCACTTGAGCCAGGTAAAACTGTTGCATTAACATTTAAAGCTGACATGGAAGGGGTTTTCCCTTATTATTGTACAGAGTTTTGTTCAGCACTTCATCTAGAGATGATGGGTTATCTATTGGTAAAAGATCCTAATAAAAAGTATACTAAAGCAGCGAAGTTAAAGCTTAAAAAAATGACAAAAGAAGAGTTGTTAGCTGAGTATAAGAAAACAGTTGCTACAAATGATGCAACAGATGCTGTTATTCAAAGTGTTGTAAAATTTCTAAAAGACAATCACTATGAAAAGTACCCTACAGTTAAAAATTTGGTAGAGGATGCTCTTGATCAGTATAGTAAAATTCCTGAGCAAAAGAAGTTAGCTGATGAGGCTTTTAAAAATGGAGATATAGAAAAAGCTATTTTGTTTGAAAATATGATTTGGCAATATATGGTCAAAACTGCTGATGTTGGAATAAGAGCTAAAGATTTACTAGTCAAAAAAATAGCAACTCCTATGAGTGAAGCTGCAAAAAGAGGTTATGAGGCTTATTTAGAGGGTGGTTGTAATGGTTGCCATGTTGTAGGCAAAGTTAGTTCTGGTCCAGATTTAGTTGGTGTTTTGGACAGGCATGAAAATGGTGAAAAGTGGGTTAAAGAGTGGATTATGCATCCAGAGACAATGTATGATAATGATTACATAAAGTCTATGACTAATTATTTTAACTTAAGAATGCCAAATCAGGGAATGACTGAACAGCAAACATTAGATATCATTGAGTATCTAAAATGGATAGATAAAAATGCAAATCTATTTTAAATAGAGTTGTTAGTTGCCAGAGGCTATATTATGCCTCTGGTTGATATTAGTCATTAAATTTTTTTAGTTTTACATATATAATGGTGTGTAAAGTTAAAAAAATAGATCGAGGTGTAGGTTATGAATAGTTCTTTGATGAAATCAAGAGTCTTCGCTTTTTTAGCATTGGTACTTTTGTTGTATTTTTTTGTTGTTCCTGCAGTATTTACACATAATGTTGTAGAACTAGCGAAAGATGGCAAGGGTGAAAAAATTAGTGAGTTAACCCAAAAAGTTTGGAATTTTTATCAAAAGGGTAGATATGTTAGTCCAACAACTCCTAAAGATATTGCTCAAGATTTAAGAAAATTGGTGGGAGAAGATATGGAAATAGGGGTTGCAACAGCTCCAATCTGGTATGTTGCTTTGGAAGCTCCTAATTATCCAAAGGAGTCTTTTCCAAATGGAATCCCAGTTTATTACCACTTTGATGGTTTTAGTGGTGATGTATTTGAGATGAATACAATTAATCACTTTATTGGTATGGATCCTATGGAAAGAGGTGCTCCATATCTTAGGATGGTTGCACCATATGCCTTAGTTTTTGTAGCACTGATTATTGTTTTATTTATCATATATGATTCAAAAATTTTGAATCTTTTGATGCTGATTCCTGTTGTTTTACCTGTTGTTTTTTTAGGATTTTATTCATACTGGTTATATTGGTTTGGACACAATATGCACGACTGGGGAGCATTTAAAATAAAACCTTTTATGCCTACAGTTTTTGGGGATGGAAAAGTTGCTCAGTTTACCACACACTCTTATCCAACAGTAGGTTTTTGGGTTTTAATTGCTATAAGTATTTTGTCTTTGTTAGCTATTGTTGCAAAAAAGAAATATTATAAATCTATGAGTATGTGATTATGAAGAAAGTTTTATTTATAATTTTTTTATCTTTTATGTCTTTAAATGCTTCAAATAGACTACAAGAGGCTATAGATAATGCTAAAGAAGGTTCATTATTGGAGCTTCCACAAGGTATTTATAAAGGTAACATTATTATAAATAAACCATTGATAATAGATGGGAAGAATCAAAAAGCTATAATAGAGGGAGATGGAAAAGGCACGGTAGTAACAATTACAAGCTCAAATGTTATGCTGAAAAATCTTACTATTAGACATAGTGGTGCGCAACATGAAAGAGTGGATGCTGGTATCGCTTTGAAAAAAGTAAGATATGTTACTATTGAAAATTGTAAAATTGTTGATGTATTGTTTGGAATAGATCTACAAGAGGTGAGCAATAGTAAAATTATTAATAATTATATAACATCTAAACCATTTAGTCTAGGTCTTAGAGGTGATGCCATTAGGTTATGGTATAGCAATGATAATATTCTGAAAAAAAATTATATAACTAAATCAAGAGATTTTGTTTTATGGTATTCACATGGAAATCTTATAGAAAAAAATTATGGAGAGTATTGCAGATACTCCCTTCACTTTATGTATACAGGTAAAAATATTGTAAAAAACAATAGATATAGACACAATAGTGTAGGTATATTTTTTATGTATTCTCAGGATACTATAGCTACTGGTAATGTAATAGAAAACTCTTTGGGTACTACAGGACTTGGAATTGGTTTGAAAGATGCTTCTAATTATACTATAAAAGATAATACAATAATTTATTGTGCTAGGGGGCTTTATATAGATAGATCACCATTTCAGCCAGATACATTTAACTATATAAAAAATAATAAACTATTATACAACTCTGAAGCGGTTCATTTTCACTCCTTAAGTATTGCTAACATATTTAAAAACAATGTTATAAAAGGAAATATAGAAAATATAATTAATGATTCATACAATGCAAAGGTTGAAAAAAATATTTGGGATGGCAATTATTGGGATAATTACCAAGGATTTGACAAAAATGGGGATAATATAGGTGATACACCTCATATAGAGCGTTATTATGCAGATAAAATGTGGTTATTTAATCCTAGTTTAAAATTTTTTTATGGTTCTCCAATAATAAGCATAATAAATTTTTTAGCTAGGTTGGCTCCTATATCAGAGCCAATAGAATTGGCTAAAGATGAACATCCAAAAATTAAGATAGGAGAAGTTCTTTGAGTTTAGAAGGTAAAAAAAGAAGAGATTTTATAAAAAGCTCAGTAGGGGTTGGCATATTAGGTTTACTTGGAGGTTCAACAGTCTATTTTGCTCCATTATTGAAGTCAGATGAACCAATCTTAAGACCTCCAGGAGCAGTGTTAGAAGATAGATTTTTAAAACTCTGTATAAAATGTGGTCAGTGTTTGCAGGTATGTCCATTTGATTCGATAATGCTTGAAGATATAGATAGAGGAGCTAGTGTGGGTATGGCATATATAGAACCTAGACAAAGAGGTTGTTATTTATGTGAAGCTTTTCCTTGTATTCTTGCGTGCCCTACAGGTGCTTTGGATCATGAACATGATAATATTAGGTCTATTCATATGGGAATAGCAATTATAAATAATATAAATTTTTGTTTAGCTATACAAGAGAAGAAACCACCACTAGAATTTATAAATACTATTTATGAACATACAAAAACACTGTCGAAAGAAGAGATGAAAAGTAAAAGAGTCTATATATCTGAAGAAGATTCCGAGAAGGCAAAGTTGCAAAAAGAGATTTTATTAAAATTTGACAAGGAGAAAGACAAACCATGTGATCTTTGTGTATCAATGTGTCCTTTTCCAAATAGTGAAAATGCTATAGGAATGATAAAATATAAAAGTGGTTTTATACCTGAGATAAGGGAGTCGTGTGTTGGATGTGGTGTTTGTGTAGAGGTATGTCCTGTAGATATTATAAAAATCGTTCCTCGTATGAGTTATGAAGATATTTATAAGAAGGATAAAAAAAATGTTTAATAAAAAATTAATATTATTATCGCTAATGATAGTTTTTATTTTTACAGGGTGTGATAAAAAAGTTGATAATAAAGAAAAAGAGCCTAATAAAGAAGTAAAACAAGAGATAAAAATTACTGAAAATGCTGTGAAATTCAATGAAGAGAGGAATGTATCTAAAGAGAATAGTGGTCAATTTTACTATTCTTACAATAAAGAAAAGAAAGAAAATTCAAAATATAATAGTGAAACTTCAAAAGTTAGAACAACTATAGATGCTTATTTACATATAAAGTCTCCATATGAAAGGGTGAGAATTACTCTAATGATAAAAAGATTAAGTAAAGACTATATCATAAAATGCTCTCCTTGTCACGATGATTATGCTAATGGAGTGATAGGGCCATCACTATTAGATAAAGATAAAAATTTTATTTTTGAAAGAATTATGGATTTTAAAAATGGAAAAAGAGATAATATTTTAATGAAGGAATTAGTAAGTCAAATTAGTGATGATAAATTAAAATTTTTAGCTGAAGAAATAGCAAATTTTAATAAAGAAATAAGAAAAATAAGGAATGAGAGATGATAAAACATGTAGTAGCAGGATTAAGTATAATTTTGGCGGTGTGGGCGATGCTTTATATGTATAAATTGGATAAAGAAGTTGATAAATTAGAAAAAATTTATAAAATTATTGAAAAGTCAAAGATGCAAGTCAGCAATAGTGAAAAAACGACTCAAAAATATTCTGAAAAAAAGAAGGTTGAAACTAAAATAAACAATACAAAAGATGAAGATGAGATGGCACAAAAACTGAAAGCATTAAGAGATAAAGCTGGAAATATTGCAGCATTTAAAGTTAGTACACTCTATAAAAAAAATTGTTCATCTTGTCATGGACCAATAGGTGAGGGAATAATAGGACCAAAACTTATTGGGCAGAGTGAAGAAAAAATTTTACAGAGTTTGAAAGATTTTAAGTCTGGTAAAAAGAAAAATTATGTAATGTATGGTTTGCTTGGAAATTTAAATGATAAACAGATGGAAGATTTATCAAAAGAGATTGCATCATTTCAATCAAAACTAGATGCTGCTGATATAAAATAGAGAGTTTGGTTATGGATAGATATAATGAAAGCATAAAAGGGCTTATTAATGCACCGTTAATTAGTACTTTTTTCTGCAAGAGTAAAAATGGTAAGTTTAAGTTAAGTTGGAGAGGTTTGAGATGGTTGAGTATCATAGTTATTAACCTTGCTTTTTTCCTTTCATTTCATATAGATGTACAGCTCCTAGAGGGAACGCTCAATGGTTCTAGGCTATTAGGATTTCACTTGATTGAGCCATTTACAGCTTTACAAATTATGATTTCTGATTTAAGTATACATACAAATGTTATAATAGGAAGTTTAACTTTAATAATATTTTATTTTTTTGTTGGAGGAAAAGCATACTGTGCATGGGTATGTCCGTATGGACTACTAAGTGAAATTGGTGAATTTATTCATACTAAACTTATTTCAAAAAAAATTATAAAAGAGAGAAAATTTAATCCAAGTACCAGATTTTTTTTCTGGTTTATATTTTTATTGGCTACTTTTATCAATGGTTATTTGGTATTTGAGGTTATAAATCCAGTAGGAATTTTGAGTAGGTTTGTATCTTATGGTTTAAGTTTGGCATTAGTGTTGGTGCTAGTAATTTTACTTTTTGAGATTTTTTATTCTAGAAGGTGTTGGTGTAAATATATTTGTCCGATTGGGACTACATATAATCTAATAGGGTGGATCAGTTTAACGAGAATAAAATGGAATATGAATAAATGCGATCACTGCTCAGCTTGTATTGCTGTATGTCCAGAAGAGCATGTTATAGATTTTATTAAACCAAAATACGATAAAGAGAGAAAAGATAAAGGTAAAACTGAAGAGTACATTAGAAATGGTGATTGTATACTGTGTGGGAGATGTTTTGATGTTTGTCATACAGATGCTTATAAGTTAGATTTTAGATTAAAAGATTTGGTTTAATTATGTTAGTAGAGATAAAAAATGTTACGAAAACTTTTAATAAAGTAAAAGTTTTAGATAATGTCACTCTTTCGATAAAAAATGGTGATAGAATTGCGATGATGGGTCCAAATGGAGCTGGTAAAACAACTTTAGTTAGGGCTATATTAGGATTTTATCACATAGATTTGGGCTATATAAAAGTTAATGGACATAATCCTATAAAAGAGAGAGTTAAAGTTTTAAAAGATATAAGTTTCATTCCACAATTACCTCCTCCAATAAGATTGAATTTGGATGAGATGATCTCTTTTATTGCTAAGAGTTCAAATGTTGAAAAGAAGGTAATTTTTGAAGAGGCGTCTAAAATAGATTTAGATATAAAATCAAATTTGAATAAACAATTTTTGAAGTTGTCTGGGGGAATGAAACAAAAGTTGTTAATAGCAATTGCATTATCAAAAAAGAGTTCACTTTTAGTTTTTGATGAGCCAACAGCTAATTTGGATCCTAAAGCAAGAGAGCAGTTTTATACTCTATTAAATACAATAAAAGAAGGTTGTTCAACACTTTTCATAACTCATAGGTTAGATGAAATAAAATCTTTAGTCAATAGGAAAGTTTATATGGATTTAGGAAAAGTTGTGGAAGATGAAAAAATATAGTAGTTTAATTTTCATATTCTTCTCAGTAGTTTTTCTAACCTTTATAGGGTGTGAAAAAAAAGAGATTGGTCAGGTTGAAAAGATTCATTGGGATAGAGATATGTGTGAAAGATGTAAAATGGCAATAAGTGAAAGAAAGTTTGCTTTTGAAATAATAAATTCACAAAGTGGAAAAGTGTATAAATTTGATGATATTGGTTGTGGAGTTTTGTGGTTAGAAGAGGAAGAAATTCCTTGGGAAAAAAATGCTATGATGTGGGTGACAGATGCAAGTACGGGCGAATGGATTAATGCCAGAAGTGCGTACTATACAGATGACAGCATAACACCTATGGCATATGGTTTTGCAGCATATAGCAATAAAACAAAACCAAAAAATAAAAATTTACATAATTTTGAATATGTTAGAAAAATGATTTTTGAGATAGAAAAGTTAAATACTCAAAAAGTAAAAAATTTAGGAATAAAATAGAATGAAAAACTTATTTTTAGTTTCATATCTTGATATCAAAGAGTCTTTGAGGTCAAAGTGGTTTTATGTATATTCAGTAATTTTTGGTGGACTAATGGCTCTTTTTTTTATTACAGGGGTTACAGATTCGGTTGTTATGGGATTTACTGGATTGAGTAGAATGCTTTTGATATTTATTCAAGTTACTATTATAATATTGCCAATTTTTATATTGATAACAACAGTTAAATCTATAAGTGGAGATAGAGAAAGTAATATTTTGGAATATATGCTTTCTTTTCCTATTTCTTTAACTCACTACTATTGGGGAAAAATGCTTGGTAGGTTTTTAACAGTTTTTCTACCTGTTATTTTTGCATTAATTTTAGGTATAGTTTTAGGTTTAACTAAAGGTGGAAATCTACCTTGGGGTATGATTTTTTTATATTCTGGGTTACTTTTTTCAATGTGTTTTGTATTTTTAGGATTGGCATTTTTTATTTCAACAATAGTAAAATCGACTGATATTGCAATAGGAAGTACATTTATGATTTGGATATTGCTTTTAGCTTTTATAGATATTGCACTTATTGGGCTGATGTTGCAAGGAAGAATTGGTGATGAAATTATAATTACAACGGCCCTTTTAAATCCTATTGAAGTTTTTAGGATAGGTGCTATCTCATTGTTTGATCCTGAATTGACTGTTGTTGGACCGGTAGCATACTATCTTTTGGATAATTTTGGTGCAAAATTACTCATAGTATATGCAATTTTATATCCTATTATTCTCGGATTAGTATTTGCATATTTTGGATTTATAGCATTTAAGAAAAAAGATTTATTATAGGAGTTGAGTTTGAAGAAAATTTTTTTAATTGTTTTTTTATTGATTGTTAGTTTATTTGGAAGTGGTATTAAGTTATTGGATGAAAAAGCTGTGGATATAGTGTATAATATGCCATTAAAAAAGTATCAAAACTTTTTATGTGAAGCTAAACTAGAAAATGGAAAAACCATACAGTTTGTATCTGTGAAATCTATGTTGCAAGTATATTTTCATCAAGAATATTTTTTGAAGCATAAGTTAATTGATGCAAAAATTAAAGAGATGTATATACAAGATTATCTTAATAAAACTAAAAAAAATGCTAAAAAAGCAATATATGTTTTTGGAAGTAGAGTAGTAGGTCCACATGGTGATGACTTGATTCCTTTTAAAGATAGATATAGTGCAGATATATTTAAAATGAAGTATGGTGGAACTAGGATTATGCCATTTGAGTCAATAAGTCTTGGGCTTATTAAATACTTGGATATGTGATATGATTAAGAGAGTTGTTTTAGTTATATTTCCACTTTTTGCCATTATAGCTTTGTTATACTATTTAAATGAAGAAAATAAAAATCCAACTGATGTAATAAATAGTGAAAAAAAACCATTATCTTTTAAAGATAATAGTGTTCAATGTCCAGAGTGTAATATGTTTCTTGTTGGTAAAGATTATACAGTACAGGTTATAACAAATGATAATAAAACGCATTTTTTTGATGATCCTGGTTGTGCAATTCTTTGGCTAAATGAAAATAATATAGATGATAAAGATATAGTAATTTGGTTTTATACAGTAGATACAAAGAGGTGGAAAAAATCAGATGAAGTCTATTTTAGTATTAGTGATATGACTCCAATGCGTTATGGTTTTGGTGCATATGAGAATAAGAAGGATGGATTAATAAGTTATAATGAGATGAAAATGAGGATGCTAAGGGGTGAAAATATGACAAATCCAAAGATAAGAAGAAAAATTCTGGAAAATTTGCGAGGAAAAATAGATGAATAGACCCACGCCTATAGATGAAGAAATTATTTTAGATAGAAGCAAGTATATTGAGTCTCAAACAGATACCAAAGGAATAATTACTTTTTGTAATGATTATTTTGCAGAAATTTCTGGATATTCAAAAGAGGAATTGATAGGAAAATCTCACAATATAATTAGGCATCCAGATATGCCTAAAGTAATTTTTAAAATATTATGGGAAAGAATAAAGTCTGGAAAAAATATTTTAGCTGTTATAAAAAATTTGTCTAAAAGTGGGAGATATTATTGGGTTTTTACTCATTTTGAAATAGTTAGAGATATTAATAGTAAAGAGATTGTAGGTTATAAAGCTTATAGAAAGGCAACTTCAAAGTATATTATAGGTGTTTTGGATCCACTTTATAAAAAATTAGTTGATATTGAAAATAAAGAGAATATTCAAGAGTCTGAAAAGTATTTAAATAACTTTCTAAAGAGCAAAGGCGAACATATAACCATAGACAATCTAATGGAAGAGATATATAGATTTTATTAATAAATAATCTGGTAGGATAAAAGATTATCCTACCATTAAGCATGTTTTATATTACATCTTTCCTTTGCCAGATAGATATAGAGCGATAGCCTGTAGTTTTTTACCTTTTAGGTTTCCACATAGTTTATTTTCAACTACATACGCTTTTGCTACTGCAGGTGAATCAAATCTTTTGTCAGTCATTTTACACATTTTCTCATAAGCTTTTTTACCCATCATAGCCATTTTTGCTTGTTTTTTCTTGATAGCCGCAATCTCTTTTTTGAGATTCTTCTTAACTAAAGTAGCAACTTTGTCGTATGTCATTATTTTTCCGCCATACTCTTTTGCAAATTTTTCAGCTGCATCTTTTGTTCCAAAGGCATACTTACTAACCATACTCATAGTTCCGGGTTTGTTTGAACCAACAACATAGTAAGCTTTTGTTGCATCCATAAACTTCATAGTCGAATTGTCAACAACTTTGGGATCTTTTACCTCAACACCATGCTTCATAGCATCTTCAAACATACAGTGAATAGAGCAGTACTGTTTAGTTTCACCATTAACAGTAGCAGCATGGTTAGTTTTGTAAAACATTGGTAGAGTCATACCACATACATTACAAAACATTTTTGTTTTGCCAGATTGTAAAATCTGAGCTTTATCCATAGGAACAGCTCTATAATTTCCAGCACTAAGCACAGCAACAATTGCGACCAAAATTAAAAGAATTTTTTTCATTCTTTTTCCTCCTTTTATGTTTTTATAATTCTACAACAAAAGTGTTAATTTTATGTAAAATTAACACTTATATGTTAGAATTTGACCATGAAAAAATTAATCTATAAATTTATGCTATTTATTTCATTTATGATCTATCTAAATGCTCAATACTTCGACAGTGTAAGTGGGGAAGTTATAGAGGAAGATTTATCTACCTCTTGTAGAGCAAAATTGATTGCAAATGATAGATTGGTGTACTATGCTAACATCTATAATTTATTGATAGATAAAGACAACTTAGGACTTTATGATTTGCAAAAATATGATCCTAGTAAAAAAAGTTATGTAAAAATATCCCAAGAGGAGATATCAAAAGCTAGAAAAAACCTTGAGAAGTATTTAGAGATAAAACGGATAGTTTATGAGAAAAGATACTACCCTATGGGAAAAAAGATATACAAAAAAAAGTGTCAAAAAAAGGGGATTGATGTAGAGGATTACATAGATTTAGCCGATTTGAAGAGTGAATTAAAATGGGCATGCAATATAAAAGATAAAACTCATCTGCAAGCAGTAGCACTTTACATGTGGGATGTGCTAAGAGATGGTGGAGTTATAGCCAAAGAAAAAAGAATTCATGTCAACAAAGATGAAAAATGTCCAGTTTGTGGGATGTATGTGTACAAATACCCTAAATGGGCAGCGCAGATTTTTTATAAAAATTCACATACTTCACATGATGGTGTTAAGGATTTGATGAAGTGGTATTTTGATCATAAAGAGGGGATAAAAAAGATTTTAGTTAGTGATTACTACTCAAGATTGGCAATAGATGGAAAAAAAGCATTTTATGTTATAGGAAGTGATGTTCACGGACCTATGGGACATGAGCTAATACCATTTGAGAGTAAAAAAGATGCTGAGGTTTTTTTAAAAGATCATAGAGCTAAGAGAGTTATAAAGTTTGAAGAGATAACAAAAGAGATGGTTTATGCATTAGATAAGGGGAAATTTTTATAGCCATACACCATTTTTGAGATAGTATATAACTACATATGCTGAGATTACTAGAGTGTATATGGAGTTAAAAAGTAGAGATTTTCTGTAAAAGTTTGTACTGTATGAGCCTTTGAGCAGCTTCATAAAAGATCCACCCATACCATAAAAAGTTCCTAAAAACAGAGTGATATATAGCAAATAACCAACATAATAGTAATCTTTTTGCAAAAAGCAAAATGGACAGTGGTGAGTTGGAAGCTCGTAAATGTATGTTCCAAAAAATAGAATCAAAGATATGATAGAAATTAGTAAAAAGAGTAGATTCGTAAAAAGAAACAAAATATGATTTTTGATAAAATATGTGATTATAAGCATTATGAAACTTGTATAAAACAGAGTAACAATAGTTGGATTTGAGATTTTAAAAATCAAAGATATTGCCGAGGTTGAAGTAGCACTAAAAAGTGTTCCGCAACAGCTTACAATTTTATCTACATCCAAACCATTGAAAAATGACACTTCATAAAAAATCTCAGCTATCAAAAGAAAAAATGCCATTATGAATATGGTAAATTTTAATTTTGTAAAAGAGAGTCTCTCATCTTTTATGTCATTACTGTGTAAAAGAAGCCAAAAACCAAATATATATAGATTTGCTATTTTAAAAACCAAAAGAGGAAGTCCAAAACTGACTGAGTTTACTACTCCAGAGGCACACATCGCTCCTGAGATTACATTTGAAATCTTATCTGCGGTATAGACAAAAAAGAGAAAAAGTGGCAGTTTTAGTACAAAAATATACTTTATAATAGTTGCAACTAATATAGATTTTTTTTCTAAGCTGTACTGATAAGCGCTAGTTGAGTTTAAATCCCAATTTTTTACTATTTGGATGCTATAGATAAACGCAAAGAGGCTAAAGATTAAAAAAATTGCATCAAGCAATAGTATGGCAATAACTTCAGGAGTCAAATTCACTTATCTCTCCTGTAATTTTGCCATTTTTTAGTTCCACTATTTTATCAACAAAATTCAAA
>Ga0256840_1003198_pt1 | contig 13495 bp, 6 predicted proteins | sample 355202metaG_FD_185969 | JGI IMG/M metagenome (GOLD analysis project Ga0256840, IMG submission 185969) | Hydrothermal vent microbial communities from Mid Atlantic Ridge, Atlantic Ocean - 355-202 | ecosystem: Environmental > Aquatic > Marine > Hydrothermal vents | place: Atlantic Ocean: Mid...
TTGCTACTTTGACAGGATCTTTGCTGTTCCAGCCATTCTCAGCCAGCTGTACTTTTTGTTCCGCTGTTTCTTGTGTAAAAGGGGGAAGGGGAGGTCTGTTTTTCATATTAATGTCCTGTGGTTTTTTAATAGTTTTCTTGATTAACATAAGCTTAAGAAATAGGGTGTGCTGAGGTACGAAGCACATCTTTCGCAATTGATGCTGGTTTATATCTTATTTGATGAGTTACTGGATTGTTTAGGCTTCACCTTCACAACAACATGAACTTGTTTTGTTATCAGGCATACCCGCTAAAAACTCACTATCAATTGGCGTGTCATTAATATGATTGATAAAGTTGCTCAGTGTTTTAAAACTGATTGCTAAAATAACTTCCAGCACATGTTGTTTGCTATAGCCTGCTTGATAAAAGGCATTAAGCTCAGGCTGTTTTACCCAACCTTGTTGCTCCAGAACCTCAAGGGTAAAAGTACGTAAAGCATCTAATTTTTCATCATTGAAAGGCTGTTTGTAATAAACCGCATTAACCAAATCAGCAGAAATATTCTGCATTTTAGCGATGGTGCCGTGAGCAGCCAGACAATAGCAACAATTACGATAACGATTAATACTCAACAAAATCAATTGACGTTCGGTGATGCTGAAACTGGTTTTATCGTACAAAGTGCCTAAAGTAAGATAGCTTTCCAATACTGTGGGTGACTCAGCCATCACCGCAAGCAAATTGGGAATAAAATTCCATTTCTGTTCAGCTTTTTTGAGCAAAGGTTTAGATGCGATTGGTGCTGTATCAAAGGTATGGTGGGTAAATTCAGTCATTTTCTTTCCTAATTGATCAGAGTATGAAAAGAGATATTGCAGATGCTGTGCCAGAAGTGCTTTCCCTATATTTTATTTATATAATACAGAGAGTTATGATTGTTTTTGTGGCAGGTAAAATAAGTAACATCTTTGATTCTAGTACGAAATGTCGTAATATAACGATATTTTGTTAATTTGGTGGGTGTGTTAGATGGAAATGGCTTGTGCCTTTTTAAGGTAATAATAAAAATCAACTTTTAGACGCAGTATAATGACAGTTATATTTGTCTATCAAAAAATCATATAAAAGCATGAACCCACTTGAAAATCATCTAAATCACTTAACTGTAGACGAGTTAAAACCTAGACTAAACCTGCTCAACGGCAAACCTAAGTTCACCCGTAAAGCGGACATTATTTCATGTTTGAGTAGTGAATTATTATCTGTAAAACTAGAAAAATACTGGCAACGCCTTAATAAGCTGGAGCAGACGGCTGTTGCTGAGACAATTTATCACTGGGATGGACAGTTTCAGGCGCAACGGTTTTTGGCTAAATATGGAGTATTACCCGCTTATTTTTCATCCAATAACAGCAGTGCAGGTCGACAAAGCGTATTAGCGCTGTTTTTTTATAAAGGTATTTTGCCAGCTGAATTAGCTAAAGCATGCCAAGATTATGTACAGCCTCCCGCTCAATATCAACTGACTAAATGTTCTGACGATAATATAAAAAGTTATGTGAAAACACTGAACCAGAACATTGAGGAATATACTGACAATAAATGTCAAACAGAACTCACTATGTTGTCTATGGAAACACATGTTATCCATGACTTACAAGCAATGCTGGCTTTGGTTGAAGAGGGTAAAATAGTCGTCGGTGAGAAAACCAAAATTGCGGGAGCAGCAACCATAAAAAAAATTACTGCTATTTTATTAGGAGGTGATTTTTATTCAGAACAACAAGACTGGGGTTTAGAAGCTTATTTGGGAGGAAAAATTACCCCGATACGAGCTTATGCCTGGCCTTTGCTATTACAGAGCAGTGGAGTGGGGTTGGTTAGAAGAGTCGGTACCAAACTGCAACTAACAGCCAAAGGCAAAAAAGTATCGTCAGGGTCTATTGAAGAAACCATTCGCTTACTCTACCAGCAATGGAGAGACAAAGGGATATTGGATGAATTCAATCGCATCAGCGTGATAAAAGGTCAGAGTGGTAGAGGACAACGCCTGTCCCCAGTTGTTAATCGACGTTTGATCATTGAAAAGGCATTAAAAGTCTGCCCACAAAATGAATGGATAGCGGTGGATGATTTTTTTCGGTTCCTCCAAGCTGAGAGTTTCGACTTACGAGTCATCTTTGATTATTGGCGGCTTTATATATCAGATAGTCATTATGGTAACTTGGGATATAGTTCATGCCCTTTTAGCGTTATACAAGGACGATATGTATTAGTTTATCTGTTTGAATATTTAGCTACCTTAGGGATGCTTGATGTGGCTTATTTGCCGCCCTATTATATTCGTGATGATTTTAACGGAATGCAGGGTGCTGATGATTTAGATTTTTTTAGTCGTTATGACGGGTTGCTTTTTTTCCGTATCAACCCATTAGGATCTTATTGTTTGGGACTCAGTGAAGAGTACCAGCCACCTAAATCAAATAGCTCTCTGCTACTTTATACAGATGAGGATTTAAACATCATCCTACAACGGGATGCAACACCCTCTGAAAAAATGATATTAGATCAATTCCTACAATCTAAAACAGATAATTCATATCGGCTGGATCAGGGTTATCTGTTACAAGCAATAGAAAAAGGGGGCGACTTAAAAGTCTTTATAAAATTTTTAAACCAGGTTTCCGAGCAACCGCTTTCAAAGGCAATACAAGAGCAAATTGCGGTACTGGAGGAGCGTTGCAATGTATTTTCCGATGTAGGCAATGCACGTTTATTAAACTGTTCCAGTGTCGCGTTGGCAAAAATGCTGGCTACTGATCCGAATGTTGGGAAACATTGTTTCCATAGTCATGATAAATTGCTGGTTATTCCTGAAAAGTCGAATAATGCATTTCAAAAAGCGGCAAAAAAATTAGGTTACATCATTCCAAAAAAATCTCTTTAATGAATATACCAAAAATATTAGTAGAAAAATACCAAAGCTGTCATCGCGATGAAGAACGTATTCTGCAGGTTATTTCAGTGATTTCCCCACCCAAAAACATAACTGAGATCAAAAGTGTATTATTAAAGCTTAACTGGAAAACCAGTGATGGTAGCGGTCATAATTTGCTTAGTGAGTTGTTGAATACAAAGTTACGAGAGCGTTGGGTCAGTGATGGGCTGATTGTTTTCAAGAAAAATAACATATACTGTAATTCAAATATAGCAGAACTTATTACCCGTAAAACGGTTAAAGAAGGCAACTTTTCGGAGATTATATCAGCTGTTGAAAAGGTATTTCCTGAGCTAAAATCCAATAAGTCATCTGGTTTTTCTTATCGCTATGAGGCTGATGAATCAGCACAGAAGAGAATAATTCGTAAGGCTTTTTATCAGAACGATGAAGAAACTATTCTACAACAACTTGAAATTAACAATGATAGCGATTTGCATTCGCTGAGTATCAATAAAGTTGCTTATTTAATTCAGCTAGCCACCGTACCGTTTAACCCTGAATTTTTTGACACTATAGCGGATGCACTGAAAGTATTAATTGTTTGTCCGTTATTGCAAGATCAGGTTTACCAATTGAATAACGAGCAAAGATATTACGATATTTTGGAAGCTATTTATCCACAAACCGTCACAAAATTTCCCAGATTAAATTGTGTTTTGGCAGAGCAACGCTTGTTGCGAGGTAAAACAGATCAAATTGAAACATTATTAGTCGATGAAAATTCCTCCAGGGCATTAACACTCATGGGGTGGTTAAAATTTCAACAAAGTGAAACGGATGCCGCTATTGGCTATTTTGAATTAGCCATTAAGCAACTTAAAAAAGAGACACGTAAACGTAATGTTGTACTTCCTGATATAGGGGGAATAATCTACTTATTTGCTCTTCTGCAACAGGCTAATAAAAAAAGTTATCATCAACTGAATCAGCAAGTTGATGTGATGCTAAGAGCACCGACTAGTCATCGATTTGAATCAACAGCCAGAAAGCTACAAGAGCTGGCTGATATTCAACAAGGTGAAAAACGATTTAAAGAGTGTTTCTGGTTAAACCGTGCAACAGCAGGTTTCTCAGCAACCGCTTTTGATGAATTGTTCCACTACTTAGTAATACTCTGGGCTAAAGGTAAAGCAAATCCCTCAGAAGAATTCACTAAATATAATCAACAAGCACTAGAGTCTGGCTGGTTCTGGTATGCCTGGATAAGTGACAGCCTTATAACAGGCAAAATACCACCATCGACGCCCGATGATTTTCTTGATTTAAGCCGTTTATTTAAACCCGCTGAGCCATGGAAGATAGCATTAAAAGCACTGCGAGAAGTTAACAACCCAATCAGCGAGAAAGCTGAGGGTAGCGATGCAGAATTTCGAATGGTTTGGGGAATTCATTACTGGGATCAGCAATGCATGCTGTTTCCTCGTGAACAAAAATACAATGCGCGTGGATGGACTAAAGGCCGGCCCATTGCATTACAAAAATTACACGACAATCCTGAACAGTATTCTTATCTTAATGCTCAGGATCAACGTATCTGTCAGTGTATCGAAACGGAAACGGTTAGTAATGGATATGGGTATACTTCGACCAGTTATAACTTTTCTATTGCCAGAGCATTTAAGATGGCAACGGGGCATCCCTTGTTATTCTGGTCTAATGAAACTGGCTCTATCGTTGATCAGACACCACTAGCATTAAATGTTGGCGAGCCAGTATTAGAAATTTTGCAACAAAAGCAAGGTCTACTCATTAACCTGATGCCTTGGCTTACAGAAGAGAATAACGTTGCCTTTGTAAAACAAGGCAAGCATAAACTGACCCTCGTAGAGTTTAATCCACAGCAGCGACAGATCGCTAAAATTGTTGGAGAAAAGGGTTTAAAAATCCCTAAATCTGCTAAGCAGGAAGTATTAGACAGTATATCGACTATAGCGCCTTTATTGGCGGTGCATTCCGATATAGGGGGGGGCGGTGCGGTTGATGCAAAAAAAATTACGGCGGAAACACGCCCTGTTTTTCACCTGGAACCCGCTGGTTTTGGTTTAAAACTGGCCTGTTATGTGCAGCCTCTTGGCGATAACGGTCCTTTATTTCACCCAGGTCTTGGTGCTAGCAGTGTGTTTGCGGAAATAGAAGGTAAAAATGTTCAAGCACAACGTAATCTAAAAAAGGAAATAGACAGTTTTGATGAGGTTATCAATCAATGTCCTTTACTAACGGGGGGCGTTGATTGGGAATGGAATCTGGAAGACCCAGAGGATGCATTAGGTACTTTATTGCAATTACAACAATTGGCTGATTCAGTTATATTAGCCTGGCCGAAAGGTAAAAAAATACAGCTAGGGCAGGCTGCCGAGCTAAGTCAAATGCAGGTTTCAATCAAAAAACAACACGATTGGTTTAGTATACAAGGCGGACTTCAGTATGGTGACAATGAGGTGATGGACATGATGCAGCTATTGCAGCTGTTAGATCAGTCACCCGGCCGTTTTCTGCGTTTAGGCGAAAACCAGTTTATTACCCTGACTCAGGAGTTACGCAAACGTCTGGATGACTTGCACCAATATAGTGATGATTTACGTTTTCATAAGCTGGCTGCTCAGGCGATGGAAACCTTGACTGATGGGATGCAGGTTAAACAGAGTAAATCTTGGAAAGAACAACTCAATAAAATAAGTTCATCGGGTGATTTAATCTCTTCAGTACCGTCCACTTTTCAAGCGCAGTTACGCGATTATCAGCAAGAAGGTTTTCAATGGTTATCCCGACTTGCTCATTTAGGTGCTGGTGCCTGTCTTGCGGATGATATGGGACTAGGTAAAACCATTCAAGCATTGGCTATTTTAGTGCAACGTGCCGCTCAGGGGCCCGCTTTAGTATTGGCTCCTAGTTCGGTTATTTTAAATTGGCTGGATGAAGCCCAACGCTTTGCTCCAACTTTGAAGGTTCGGCAGTTTGGTGTGGGGGATCGACTGCAAATGCTGAAACAAGCCAGTGCTTTTGATTTGATTTTTTGTAGCTACGGTTTATTGCAAACTGAGCATGAGAGACTTGCCGAGGTCAATTGGCATACTTTGGTTGCTGATGAAGCTCAGGCGATAAAAAACGTTCATGCTAAACGAAGTAAAGCAGCCATGTCCTTGAAGGCTGATTTTCGAATTATCACCACAGGCACGCCTATTGAAAATCATTTGGGCGAATTGTGGAATTTGTTTCAATTCATTAACCCTGGCTTACTGGGGTCACTGGCTCAATTTAATAAACGTTTTGCTAACCCTATCGAAGCTGATAATAATCGTGATGCAAGGCGTCGACTGAAAAACTTGATTCAACCGTTTATTCTTAGACGCTTAAAAACGGATGTATTAACCGAGCTTCCATCACGAACCGAAATTACCTTGCGTGTTGAATTAAGCGCTGAAGAAACAGCTCTTTATGAAGCCTTACGTCGAAAAGCAGTTGAACGGTTAGCAGATACGGAAGATCACCCAGGACAAAAGCGAATCAAAATGTTGGCAGAAATTATGCGTTTACGCAGAGCCTGTTGTCATCCACAACTGGTTATGCCTGAAAGCAGTATTCAAGGCTCAAAATTGCAAGCGTTTAGTGAAATTATCACAGAAATGCAAAACAACGGTCATAAAGCACTGGTCTTTAGCCAGTTTGTAGATCATTTGCACATTATAAAAGCCTATTTGGAAAAGCAAAATATTGTGTATCAATATCTAGATGGCTCAACCCCCACTAAACACCGAAAAACAGCAATTGATGCGTTTCAATCTGGTATCGGTGAGGTGTTTTTAATTAGCTTAAAAGCAGGTGGGGTCGGTCTGAACCTGACAGCAGCAGATTATGTTATTCATATGGATCCGTGGTGGAATCCTGCGGTTGAAGACCAAGCTTCTGACCGCGCACATCGTATCGGTCAACAACGTCCAGTCACTATTTATCGGCTGGTAGCAAGCAATACAATAGAAGAAAAAATTGTTAAATTACACAGTCAAAAGCGTGATCTAGCAGACAATTTACTTGAAGGCAGCGAAATGAGCGGAAAAATGTCAGTGGAAGCAATGTTGCAATTGATTGAGGAAAATCAATAGGGTTGACTCGGTAGATATACTTCGCGCGGTCACGACTGCGGATTTCTAACCGCTGAGTTTTTGCCAATAGCTGCGGTGCTAAAACAGTTGCGTAGCTTGCTATGCGCCTGTTTCAGCACCTTGCTATCGACAAAAATCAGCAGCTTATAAATTCCGCATCCGTGACCGCGCGAAGTATAAGTAATGATGTACCTAATCGATTTTTTAATGTGACCCCATTAATATTTTATGCCGATAGCGGCGTTGCTAAAATAGTTACAGAGCTTGCTATACATCTATTTTAGCATCTTGTTCTCGACAAAAGTCAGCTTGCAGTCGATTCAAGGATGAGTGGGTAGATTTCTGATACAGGTAGGGGTCGGCTGAATAAATAGCCTTGATATAAATCACAACTCATTTCCTTTAAGAATCTGAGTTGACCTTCAGTTTCAACACCTTCAGCGACTAATTCTAAATTAAGACTTTTAGCTAATGAAATAATTGCAGTACAAATAGCTTTGTCTTCTGCCTTTGAATCACAATAATCAATAAAAGATTTGTCGATTTTCAATGTATCAATAGGAAATTTTTTTAAATAACTCATAGAGGAATATCCGGTACCAAAGTCATCAATTGCAAAGCGGATGCCTAATTGTTTTAATTTTTTCATGACCTCTATACATTGGTCTGTATTATTTGCGAGTACAGTTTCAGTGATCTCAAATTCTAAACAATGCCCTTCAATCTGGTGCTCCTGAAGTATTTTTTTAACTTTATGATCAAAATTTTGGAGTAAAAAATCACGTCCAGAAATATTAACGGCAACATAAAAATCAAAAAGTTTTTGCTGTTTCCATTCTGAAATTTGTTTGCATACTGATTTGATGACCCATTGTGTAACATCCTCCATTAAGGTCGACTCTTCAAGAATAGGAATAAAAATGGCAGGGGAAATTAAACCCTCTTTGGGGTGGTTCCAGCGAATTAAAGCTTCCATACTTTGAATGCTATTATCTTGGCAGGAAATCTTTGGTTGATAAACCATAAAAAACTGTTCTTGCTCAAGAGCTAAACGTAATTCTGCTTCATAAAAGAATTTTTTATTTGCCTTCTCTTCCATTTCGGGCATAAAAAAACAAAAGGTATTGCGGCCTTCATCTTTTGCCGCATATAAGGCCATGTCAGCTTGTTGTACTAATTGTTCATGTAACATGTTGCTATTTGAGCTTTGTGTTATCCCAATGCTAGTACGAATGGTTAGCTCTAACCCTTGGTAGTTAAAGGGTAGACTTATATCGTTTAAAATATCTTCGGCTTTTTTACAAATAATTGAATGTTTTGATAACTGAGAGAAAAGTATAGTAAATTCATCGCCTCCCCATCGACAAATAATATCCTCTTTTCTCATGACAGCATTTAAGCGGTTAGCGACTTCTTTTAAAACGGCATCACCTACTTGATGACCTAAATTGTCGTTAATACTTTTAAATTGATCTAGATCCAAAAACATTAAAGTCAGCGTTGTATTATGCCGATTAGAGTAATCAATTTCTTGCTGTAATCGATTAATAAAAAAACTGCGGTTATACAAATTTGTCAGCGGGTCATGATAGGCTAGCTTTGCCATTTTTTGCTGTATTTTGAGTTGCTGAGTAATATCTCTGATATGAAGGTTAAACTCTTTTATCTGTTCGTGGTTAATAACGACTTGAGTAATAGTCATTTCAGCAGAAAACTCAACGTCATGCATTCTTAGTAGCGTGATTTTATTATGTCTATCCAGAGATAAACGACTATTAATAGAAAAATTCTTTTTTAAATTATTTTTAAAATCTTCCTTTTGTTCACTAGGGATAAAATAATCAATAAAATTTCGTTTTATAACACGTTGTTGGCTATAGCCAAAACATTTTTCTGCTGCTGGGTTAAACTCAATAATATTCCCCTTATTATCAATGCTAATAATACAATCTAGTGCAGTTGATAAAATAGCATCTCTTCTTGATTCACTGGTTTTAAAGGAATCAATAGCGTCTTCTCTTTGTGTTATTTCTTCATTAACCCGTGAAAGCACGTGATTATATTGAGTTGCAATTTGGCCTGCTTCAGTGAAGGGTTCAACATAGACAGGTTTAGAGAAATCCCCTTTCTGGCTATGCTTGGACATTTCGTTAAATAATTCAAGAGTTTCCGTTGTTGCTCCATGCTCAGATACATTTAAGCCCATTAGTTCCTCTTCTAAGCTCACGCGGAGTGGAAACCATATATTGATTAATTTTAAGCCAATATAACTAATGAAAAATGAATATAAACCGACGGCTACAACACCTGTTAGTTGAGTGGATAATTGCTGAAAGAAATCAAGCCCAGTATTCCATTGTTCCTCAGTAGAAAAGAATACTACGGCAAGTGATCCCCAAACCCCGCAAAATAAATGAACAGGAATAACATTAATCGCATCATCAATTTGTAACTTTTCTAATAATCGTTCACCTAAAACGACTAAAACCCCTGCAATAATAGCTATCACAACGGTGGCATACGGTAATATTAAATGGCAGCCTGCGGTAATAGAAACTAAACCGCCCAGTACACCATTGATCGCAGATAGGACATTGATAGTCTTGGTGAATTTATACTGAACTAAAATTGCACTTAAAGCGCCAAATACCGCGGCTAGACAAGTATTAATAATAATCAGGGGGATCTTTTCACTCACTGATAGGGTGCTTCCTGCATTAAAACCGAACCAGCCAAACCAAAGTAAAATAACACCTAGAACAGAAAATGTTAGGTTGCTTCCCTGGATTTTTCTTTTACTCTTTTCAAACCTTCCTGTACGCGGACCTATAATAATGACGGCCGCTAAAGCAACCCAACCACCTACAGAGTGAACAACCGTTGATCCTGCAAAATCAATAAATCCTGTTTTTCCAAGCCAGCCAGTTAAGTTACCACTTAATATTCCAGACCAGACCCAATGTCCTATAACGGGGTAAATTAAAATGGATGTTAAAGCTGAAACTAACATATACCCGCTAAAACTCATACGTTCTGCAACTGCACCCGAAACAATAGTAATTGCAGTGCCACAAAACATCATTTGAAAGACAAAAAATGCGAGTGTTTTCGGAGGAAAGTTTGCGTCAAAGAAAAAATGGTTGGTTCCAATAATGCCGTTCATAGAAGACCCAAACATAATGCCATAACCAACAGACCAAAATATGGCGCTACATAAGCATAAGTCCATTAAATTTTTTATAGCGACATTAATACTATTTTTGCTTCTTACCATTCCAGTTTCTAAACAAATAAAACCAGCCTGCATAAGTAAAACAAATGCTGAAGCAACGATAATCCATAAAAAATCTTGCATATTTTTTTTGAGATGTAAGAGTTAAGGAATGAGGGTTCGCTTAAGTGACATATAGTAATTCTATACTACAACCATCTAACTTGCCGGCTTATGAATTAATTACAAAGTCATACTGTGAAAATAACCCAAAAAAATTTAAGTAAAATGGGGGAATTAAGTTCAGTTGCTAACCAAGGTGAATAAATCTTTTATAGGTAGTCCTTGATTAAGGTTTATATGAGAAACTGATAACACTCTGAGTGTTATCAGTTTAATATTTTTTACTTTTGTGATTATTAATGTCTAGTGACTTACTTATTTTTCCACCTCAAATCCTTTTTGAGAAAACTGATGATCATATTCATTTAGAATTGCTTACACCATTCAACACACTATACTTCGCGCGGTCACGGATGCGGAATTTATAAGCTGCTGATTTTTGTCGATAGCAAGGCGCTGAAACAGGCGCATAGCAAGCTACGCAACTGTTTCAGCAACGTAGCTATTGGCAAAAACTCAGCGGTTAGAAAACCGCAGTCGTGACCGCGCGAAGTATAACGATAATGATTATAAATGTCATCATTACAGCTCTAGCTTATCCATTAATAGTAAATGAACTATAGAACTCGCCATTAGCATCGTAATAATCATATTGAATGATAATATGACGACCCAGTAAATCATCCACCATTTCCATATCATTACAAATAGTTGTTGTGGCAGAGACTTTACCTGCCAAAGCCAGAAGTTTAGCAAGCTTGTGGTTTTTAGAGATTGGCATTTCAGCTCTGTAAATGATAGTGCTTCCCTTAGGAGTTACTTTGGTGATCTTTACCCCATTAGCAAACACAAAAGGTAGGTAAGGCTTAGTACCATCAGAAACATAGTTTGCAATGTTTTCTGCCGCAAAACCATCCATAGTGAAATCAAATAATGACAAAGCAACTTTCTTGGTAACATAGCGGATCACGCCATTGCGCATAGTGTTGTAACTGGCCTGAGCAATCTCATTGAGATATTCCAACGATTTAGGCAGTATATTATCTTCTGTGTTGATGTTGCTTTGATTACTCGCGATTTGTGGTTGAATAAATGAATCGATCTTACATGACAATGGGTCATCATCCATCAACTCTGTTTGTGAATTAACGATGGGCGATGAAGGTAAATTAACCAATACAGGTTCAACTATATTCGGCTGATTGGCAATTGCTGGGCTTGATGCAGTGAGCGCAAGTACTGTGAGCAAATATGTAATATTTTTTAAGTTCATGGCTTTATCCTCTGAATATCTCTGTACTAGATAAAGTTAAAAACTTTAATCCAGTGTTTGTTAAGAGTTATTGCAGAAGCTATGCCAAAGCAGATGTGGTGTTAATTATATGTTTATAAACAATGGATTATAGTGGTATGTTTAGTTGTAAATCTGGCTGGTAATTATTGTATTTTAACTAAATATCGTAAATGAATGATATTTAGTTAAGTTGTAGTGTTTGATCGACGAATGCCCAGTTTATTCATACGTGAACGTAAGGTGTTTGGATGCATTTCTAAAATGGATGCAGCGCCATATTCACCTGATATTTTCCAGTCTGTGGTTTTTAATACCTTAATGATATGCGATTTTTCCAGCGCAGACAGAGGGAGCAAGTTTTCAGAATCTGGCTTGTGATTATTAGTGGGTATAAGCAATTCAGGAATAAGCAAACTTTTCTTAGGCGATAAAATGACAGCACGCTCAATGACATTTTCTAATTCACGTACATTGCCAGGCCAAGAGTAGCGTTGTAAATTCGCCATAGTCGATTCAGAGATAGTATTAATCTGTTTACTCATTTTGTGGGCATATTTATTAACAAAATACTGAACCAGTAAGGATATATCGTTTTTACGTTCTCGCAGGGGAGGGACTGTTAAAGGAAAAACACTCAGACGATAAAATAAATCCTCTCGAAATTCACCTTTTTCCACCATTTGTTTAAGATCTCGGTGTGTCGCAGCAATAATTCGGATATCAACCTTGATGGTTTTAGAGTCTCCCAGTCGTTCAATCTCTCCTTCTTGTAACACCCGTAATAACTTAGCTTGCAGTTCTAACGGTAATTCACCAATTTCATCTAAGAAAATAGTGCCTTTATCGGCTAATTCAAAGCGCCCAATGCGCCTTGACGTTGCCCCCGTAAAACTGCCTTTTTCATGACCAAACAGTTCACTTTCAATTAAATTACCGGGTAGGGCGGCACAATTAACTTTGACTAGAGTACGGTCTTTACGCTGGCTGAGATTATGTAAGGCGCGAGCGATCAGTTCTTTACCTGTCCCTGTTTCTCCCAGAATTAACACACTGGTTTCGGTAGGAGCAACTTGTTCGACTTGGTGTAAGAGTATTTTTAAAGGCCCACTTTGACCTAGAATATCTTCAAAACTATGGTTTAGATTAACTTGTTCCTGTAAATAACTATTCTCAGCTTGTAAGCGGTTTTTTAATTGTTCAATTTCAGAAAGTGCACGTTTGAGGTTTTCTTCTGCTTTCTTACGCTCAGTGATATCACTGAATATAACCACGACGCCCTGAAGCTGGTTATTGTCCATGATCGGCGTACTGACAAAATCAACGGGAAAACTAGAGCCATCTTGACGCCAAAAGAGCTTGTCGCTGGCTTGGAAACGTTTTTTACCCTGCATGATATTATGAATAGGGCAGTACTCCTCAACATTAGGCTCATTTTTACCAAAGATATGATGAATAGTTTGATCTGATAAGTTTTGGTCAGGCCAAGAAAGCATCATAGCAGCAGCTGGGTTGATAAAAGTCACCAAACCTTCACAATCAAAGCCACAAATTCCTTCGCCTGCAGCAGATAGGACTAGCTGGTTATGTCGTTGCAATACTGCTAGCTCTGATTCGGTTTGTTTTAATTTGCTAACATCTTGAAACACAACCACGGCACCCACAATAGCACCCTGTTCCCAAATAGGCGTGCTGGTGTAGTGAACAGGAAAATGACTGCCATCTTTACGCCAAAACACTTCATCAGTAATATGATGAATTTCGCCATCCTTTAGCGCAGCATAA
>Ga0256840_1003199_pt1 | contig 13492 bp, 11 predicted proteins | sample 355202metaG_FD_185969 | JGI IMG/M metagenome (GOLD analysis project Ga0256840, IMG submission 185969) | Hydrothermal vent microbial communities from Mid Atlantic Ridge, Atlantic Ocean - 355-202 | ecosystem: Environmental > Aquatic > Marine > Hydrothermal vents | place: Atlantic Ocean: Mid...
ATACCGTTACATGTAAACTAAGGAGCATTTATGAGCATTGAAATATCTAAAACCCATGTACTTTTAGCGCGTGCGATGGACTATCGTGCTGAGCGTCAAGACATGATCGCATCAAATATTGCCAATGCAGATACTCCTTATTATAAACCCAGAGATATTCGCTTTGAAGATGCACTCATTGCACAAGAAAAAGCATTATATCAAGATAATTCCCATCAACTTAAAATGGCAATTACCGATGAAAGAGATTTGCAACCCCAACAAGAAACATCTTCAATCAAGCCAACACTCTTTTTCAGAGATGGACAGATGGCAAGAAATGACGGTAACTCTGTTGACATAGATGTGGAAACAACAGAAATGAGTAAAAACTCCATTATGTTTAATGCCATTGTTATGGCAGCGAAAAAAGATGGTGCAATTTTTAGAAGTGTCATAGATGCTTCCTCAAAAGTATAAGGAATAAACATGAGTAATTTTCTCAGCAGTTTTGACATTAGTGGCTATGGACTCTCCGCACAAAGAGTCCGTGTTAACACTATTTCGAGCAATATAGCAAATGCACAGACAACAAGAACAGATGAGGGCGGACCTTACCGCAGACGAGAAGTTGTTTTTAAAGCTGTTAATTTTAATGATGCCTATAACCAAGCCTTAGGTGAAAATACACAAAGTGCAAAATATGAAGACCCCTTAGATGAGAGACAATTTGGACAAAAGGTAAATCCTGCTATAATGAGTGTAGTCGTTGACAAAATCGTAAGAGATGACAGCAAACCTCTTATGAAATTTGAACCTAACAATCCGGATGCAGATGCAAACGGGTATGTGGCATACCCCAACATTAATCCTGTTGTGGAAATGTCCGATTTGGTAGAAGCGACTCGTTCGTATCAGGCAAATGTTGCCGCATTTCAAAGTGCAAAAGATATGGCAAATTCGGCTATATCACTTTTACAATAAAAGATGGAGTGAATAAATATGACTAACATTAGCAAGTTATCAGGCGCATCAACAGCTGATTTTTTAAAAGAAAAAGGTGCTGTAGAAAAAGGCAACGGTGGAGAATCTTTTGCCAATCAATTCAAATCAGCCCTCAATGAAGTCAACGATATTCAAAAAGATAGTGAAAAAGCCATAGCAGATTTGGCAACGGGACAAGTGAAAGATTTGCATCAAGCAGCTCTTGCCATCGGTAAAGCAGAAACAAGTATGAAACTTATGCTTGAAATTCGCAACAAAGCCCTCAGTGCTTATAAAGAGATTGGTAGAACTCAATTATAATCTACCTCTGCACACAATAACTTAATGATAAACCGCAACAAAAGTAAAAAAATCCTCCTTCTATATGTTCTTATTTCCTTTGCTTTTTTAGTATTTTTAAGTGTCATGCTTTTAACAGCTACAAAATCTCGCAATATGCCCTCTTTGTATGCGATAGAGAGTTCAAAAGCACAGAGGGGAAGCATTATAAGTGCAGACGGTTTTCACATAGCAACATCCAAAAAGCTCTATAAAGCCGTTGTCAACACACGATACATTGACCCCGACAAAAAAGAGTTGTTTGTCAAACTTTTTAGTATCTACTCCGGTATGCGTCCAAAAGAGATAAGGAAAAAACTTGCAAAACACCAAGGAATTGTGGTATTAAGTTACAATGTAGCCCAACTCCAAGCGCATTATTTAAAAACTTTGACAAGAGAATTGAGACGATTTAAAGTATTTTTAGAACTCAAAAACCCAAAAACAGGCTTGCGTTCCGTGCATGGACTTAGCATTATAGAGAGCGGTGAAAGCCGAGAATACCCTTATGGCACGCTTCTCACACCTATTATAGGGTACACACATAAAATAGAAGAAGATGGTTATACTTCCATACGAGGCGTCAAAGGACTAGAAAAAAAATTCGACAATGAACTCTCACCCAGACAAAACGGATATAGCAGAGGCAAACGAGATGTCAACAATTACATTATTTTAAACAAAGAGAGTTTTACTAAACCAAAAATCAATGGTCTTGATATAAAACTAACCATTCCTGTTTCTTTTCAAATCAGAATAGAAAAAATGCTCGATGTCATGAAAAAAAAACTTCGAGCCAAAGAAGTCATGATAGCTGTCATGGATTCTACAAAAGGCGATATTTTAGCACTGGCAAGCTCAAACAGGTACTTGCCAAAAGCAATTAAACGCAGTGACTACTCCTCTTTGAATAGTTCCATGATAGAATATAGTTTTGAACCAGGAAGTGTCCTTAAACCCATAACATTTTCACTGCTACTAGAGCATAAGCTAGTCAATCCTTATGATTTGGTCAATGGACATAATGGGCGTTTTAAAATGGGTAGAAAAGTCATTACCGATGAGCATAAATTTGGCTGGTTAAGTGCTGAAAATGTCATAGTATATTCGTCAAATATCGGCATGGCACAACTTGCACAAAAACTTTCAGGCTATGAATTTCACAAAGGTCTCAAAAGTTTTGGCTTTGCAAATAAATCTACCCCTGATTTGATTTATGAAAGAACAGGCTCCATTCCGAGTGCCAAACGCCTTGAAGATGTAACATATAAATCTAGATGTTCTTACGGCTACGGCATACGGGTGAACCTCATGCAGTTAATGCGTGCGTACAGTGCTTTTAACAATAACGGTCGTATGGTAAAACCTAAGCTCGTAAAGAGCTTTATAGATGAGAGAGGAACTGTGAAAGAGCTTGGATATGAAGATCCTGTTCAGGTTATAAAGAGCGCAACCGCCAACAGAATGAAAAAGATTTTAATCAAAACCGTCAATGAAGGTACCGGAAAAAAGGCCATTACAAAAGGCTTGCAAATCGGAGGAAAAACAGGAACGGCTCACATAGTTGAAAAGAAAAAATATGTACACAAATACAACACGGTTTTTATGGGTTTTGCCAATGATAAAAAACATAAATTCAGCATAGGAGTGGTGGTCATTCAACCTCAAAAAAGTCAGTATGCCTCCCAAACAGCCGTACCTGTTTTTAAAAAGGCTGTTGATATTATGATAGAAGAAGGATATTTAGAGCCAAATATTGTCAAGTAATCTCGTTTGTCCGACAATAACTTCGACGAGTATAATTGTGTTGCCTAATTCTACTTCCTTAATCACTTCAAAATCACGATTGAGTATTTCTACATATTCTACATGTAAAGGTGCTAATATTTGCTTCATTGCCTCTTTTATTTGTACCGTATTGAGAATATTTTTTCCAATCAGTTGTGATGCCGTGTACAAAGACTTAGGAATTTTAAGTGCTTCTACTCTTTGCTTGCTTGAGAGGTAAACATTTCTGCTACTAAGCGCCAAACCGTCACTGTCGCGTACTATATTTACAGGAATTATTTCAACACTCATAAAAAACTGTTGCACCATTGCACTTATAAGATGTAACTGTTGTGCATCTTTTTTGCCGAAATAGGCTCTACTCGGGCTGACTATATTGAGCAGTTTCATCACAACCGTTAAAACACCGCTAAAATGCCCAGGTCGGGTAGCACCCTCAAGGACATAACCCCGTACATTGGGTGCACAGATTTTTACTTCATCTTGCGTATATATATCTTTTGCTTGAGGAAGAAACAGTACATCTACTCCTGCTAATTCACATATTTTTTTATCTGCTTCCTCTTTTTTTGGGTATTTTTTTAAATCTTCGCCTGCTAAAAACTGTGTCGGATTGACAAAAATAGAGACTACGACTAACTCATTTTCTTTTTTAGCCTCTCGTATAAGCGCTATATGCCCCTCATGTAAAGCTCCCATAGTAGGTACAAACCCCACTGTTTTATCAATATTTTTCACATGTTGTTGTAATGCCAAAGGATTTGATATAATCTTCATTTTAAGTCCCAATATAATATAATGACAGAATTATATCAAAGATTTTTTATATAGGCGAAACATGGATAATTATGAATACACAGAACTTTTAAAAAATATTACCTTAAAAATGAAAAATATTACCGGTGTTGTTGAACCCGAAAAACTTCAGGCAAGACTAGATGCAATACAAGCCATGGAAAATGAGCAAGATTTTTGGAATGATGCAGATAACGCAGCCAAAATACAAAAAGAAAAGACACAACTGCAAAGAAAACTTGACAAATACAACATCGCAAACAGTGCCGTTGAAGATGCAAAAGAGTTGTATGATATGGCAAAAGAGGAGGATGACAACGAATCACTTGAAGCCTTATATGAAGATGCACCAAACCTACAAAAACAAATTCGTGACATGGAAATAGAAGTCCTACTCAGCGGAGAAACAGATGCCAATAATGCCATTTTATCCATTCATCCCGGTGCAGGTGGAACGGAGTCTCAAGACTGGGTAGAGATGTTGCTACGAATGTATAAACGCTGGGCTGAGCGTCGAGGCTTTAAGGTAGAGATTTTGGATTATCAATCAGGAGACGAAGCCGGCATCAAAGATGTTTCTGTACTTATAAAGGGTGAAAATGCTTACGGCTACCTCAAAGTCGAAAATGGCATTCACAGGCTCGTAAGAATTTCCCCCTTTGACTCCAATGCAAAACGCCATACCTCTTTTGCCTCTGTTATGGTCTCGCCAGAAATTGATGATGACATTGACATCACCATAGAGGACAAAGACATACGCATAGACACCTACCGTTCAAGTGGTGCAGGTGGGCAACATGTAAACAAAACAGAGTCTGCCATACGATTGACCCATATTGCAACAGGGGTTGTCGTACAGTGTCAAAATGATAGAAGTCAGCATAAAAACAAAGCAACGGCTATGAAAATGCTCAAATCTCGTTTATATGAACTCGAGCTTGAAGAGCAAAAAGCCAAAGAAGCGGGCATAGCAAAAAGTGAAATAGGTTGGGGACATCAAATACGCTCTTATGTTATGCAACCCTATCAACAGATAAAAGACACAAGAAGCAATGAAGCATATTCTAATGTCTCTGGCATTTTAGACGGTGATATTGATGCAATGATAGAGGGTGTTTTAATAGCGATGAACCGTGCTTAATAGCATTGTCGGAACCCGTACTTTAGTGCGGGCTTTGCGTCTTAAAAGACTAAAATGAATCTACTAAAAGAATTTTTGCTTGATGATAAATGCTCTTATCTTGAAGATAAAAAACAAACTACACACTATAAAGTGATTGACAACTCTACTGCTGTGTCTTGTGAAAATCTCATTGAACGAGGGTACAGACGCTTTGGTAAGATGTATTTCAGACCACTATGTGCTACATGTAACGAATGTCAAAGTATTAAAATAGATGTTTGTAACTTCACTTTTAGCAAATCAGCTAAAAGGATTCTAAAAAAAGCAAAAAATATTCGTACATTTATTCAAACACCGACAATGACACAGGAGCATCTTGATTTGTTTGATAAGTACCATCTTTATATGCATGAAAAAAAAGGATGGAACTATTCAAAAACGACTCCAGAGCACTACTATAATTCTTTTGTAACCGGACATGGTGATTTTGGCTATGAAGTACTTTATTATTACGAAGAGAAATTAATAGCAGTCGATTTGATAGATATACTTGAAAATGGCATTTCTTCTATATATTTTTACTATGACCCTGCGTATGCAAAATACTCTTTAGGAAAACTTTCTTTATACCATCAAATACAATTTGCTAAAAATGCAAATAAGAAATGGATTTATTTAGGCTACTATGTGGAGGGATGTCCTTCTCTTTCTTATAAGGCAGAGTACACACCTTTTGTAACCTTGCAAGACAGACCAAATGAGCATGAAGAATTTATATGGTCTTAGAAAGTTCTCTTTTTTGTTCTTGTCTAATCTCTAGCTTTTTCTTTTGTACTTCTTGATTCAATTGCTGTTCAAGTTTTTCTTGTTGCAGTTTATCATTTTTTCTAATCCGTTTAATTTTTTGCATTTCTCGCCACTTCTTACTCTTTAGCAAACTTTTTTTATACTCTTTTTTCGCTCGTAACTTTTTATCATTATCTAAATATTTTTGTATTAAACCGCTTGCATTCACTTCATTAGAATGTGCAAAATAATAGTCAATAATTTTATTTTTACTCTGTTTCTCATCAATAAGACCAGTGTTTATAATTTGAGAAAAAAGTTTTGAATTTTCATTTTCTATAGCAAGATCTAAATTTCTTTTAGCAGATCGGACAAAAAAATCATTTGTCTGTGCAAGCTTTCTTAGCTTGTTCAAATACTTCATTTTATTATCATTTATTCTCTCATCAAGTGCAAATCCATCTTTTTTTACTTTTTTTACTTCGATAACATACTCTTGAATTTTCTTTTTATATATCTCATAGTCATCAATATTTTCTAATTTTTCGATTTTACCAACATTATTGTAAATGATATCGCCAAGTGCTGAAAAAGCTTTTGGATTTTGAGCATAAAGAGTAAGAGATAAAAGAAGGAGTAAAAGTATTTTATACATTATTATATACCTAATAAAAAATTTTATAATTATAACAAATTTTTGATTTTTGGAACCCGGACTTTAGTCCGGGCTGAAAGTGGCAGGAAAGTTGAAACAGCCGGCACTAAAGTACCGGTTCCAAAAAATATTAACTTTAAAACCTAGGTACAAAATATAAAAATAGCTTAGTTTTGATTTACCGTGCACTCTCTCAATGAGAGTGCCTAGGAATAAAAGTTTATAACGAGTTAATTAACCGTTACGCTTTTTCTGAATTTCTTCAGATACATTTCTTGGAACTTCTGCGTAGTGATCAAATTCCATAGCATATGTAGCACGCCCTTGCGTTGCAGAACGAAGGTCAGTTGAGTAACCGAACATTTCAGCAAGAGGAACGAAAGCATCAATAATTTTATTGCCTGCTCTATCACCCATGTTGTTAACTTGTCCACGACGACGATTCAGGTCACCGATAACATCACCCATATAGTCCTCAGGAACTTCAACTTCGACTTTCATCATTGGCTCAAGGATTGCAGCATCTGCTTTACGACAAGCAGCTTTAAATCCCATAGAAGCAGCAAGTTTAAATGCCATTTCATTTGAATCTACATCATGGTAAGAACCATCATACAATGTCACATCAACATCTTCCATTGGATAGCCTGCGAGAACACCGTTAGCCATAGCTTCAGAACAACCTTTTTCAACAGCTGGAATATATTCTCTAGGAACAGATCCACCTTTGATTTCATTATGAAAAACAAAACCTGTATCAGGCTCACCTGGTTTTACTTTAAGAAATACATGTCCAAATTGTCCGCGTCCACCAGATTGTTTTGCGTATTTGTACTCTTGGTTTACTTCTTTTTTGATAGATTCACGGTAAGAAACTTGTGGAGCACCAACTTCTGCTTCAACACTGAACTCACGCTTCATTCTATCAACAAGAATTTCAAGGTGCAATTCACCCATACCAGAGATAATAGTCTGACCAGTTTCATCGTCAGTATGCACTCTAAAAGATGGATCTTCAGCTGCAAGTTTTCCTAAAGCAATACCCATTTTTTCTTGGTCGGCTTTTGTTTTTGGCTCAACTGCAACAGAAATAACCGGCTCTGGAAAATCCATTCTCTCAAGCACAACTTTTTCAGCAGGATCACATAAAGTATCACCCGTTGTCGTTGATTTTAAACCAACAACTGCACCGATTTCACCGGCATAAATTTCTTTAATCTCTTCACGCTTAATAGCGTGCATTTTTAAGATACGACCAATACGCTCTTTTTTATCTTTTGTCGTATTATGTACATAAGAACCTGATTCTAAAGAACCACGGTAAACACGAATAAAAGTAAGAACACCCACAAATGGGTCGGTCATAATTTTAAATGCCAATGAAGCAAAAGGTCCGTTATCAGTTGATTTAACAACAACTTCTTGTTCTTCATCATCCATCATAGTACCAAGAATAGGTGCTGCCTCAACCGGTGAAGGTAAATAATCAACAACAGCATCAAGTAAAGTTTGAACACCTTTGTTTTTAAATGCAGTCCCCGGAGTCATCGGAACAACAGCCATACCTATAGTTGCAGATTTAATGGCCGCTTTTATCTCTTGCTGTGAAATCTCTTCACCATCTAAGAATTTTTCAGCAAAATCATCATTACCTTCAACTTCAGCTAAAGTTTCAAGCATTTTCTCTCTGTATTCATCAGCTATTTCTTGCATTTGAGGACGAATGTCTTGTATATGGTAGTTTGAACCCATTGCAGCATCTTCATCCCATACAATTTCTTTCATCTGTACTAAGTCAACTACACCTTCAAATTTATCTTCAGCACCAATAGGAAGCTGAAAAGGCATTGGATTTCCCTTAAGGCGATCACGAATTTGGCGTTCAACCTCATAAAAGTCTGCACCAGTTCTATCCATTTTATTTACAAAAACAATAGAAGGCACTTTATAGCGATTTCTCTGTCTCCAAACTGTTTCTGATTGCGGTTGTACACCACCAACAGCACAAAATACGGAAACAGCACCATCAAGAACACGCATAGAACGCTCAACTTCAATAGTAAAGTCGACATGACCCGGAGTATCGATAATATTTATCTGTTTTCCTTGCCATTCGCATGTTGTTGCAGCTGAAGTAATTGTAATACCACGCTCTTGCTCTTGCTCCATCCAGTCCATAGTAGCAGCACCATCATGAACCTCACCGATTTTATGTTCAACACCTGTATAAAAAAGTATTCTTTCCGTTGTTGTTGTTTTTCCCGCATCAATGTGAGCAGCAATACCAATGTTTCTTACATCTTCTAGCTTATGTGATCTTGCCATAATTTATCCTATTACCATCTATAATGAGCAAATGCTTTATTAGCTTCTGCCATTCTATATGTATCTTCTTTTTTCTTAAATGCAGAACCTTTATCAGATGAAGCATCCATAAATTCATTTGCTAATCTCTCAGCCATTGTTCTTTCATTACGACTACGAGCGGCATCGACTAGCCATCTTATTGCTAGAGACTGCTGACGCACTGGGCGTACTTCTACTGGAACTTGATAAGTAGCACCACCAACACGACGACTTTTAACCTCTATAATAGGTTTAATATTATCAATAGCTTCATTAAATGTGTCTATTCCTGATTTTTCTCCACGAGAGCCAATGATATCCATTGCACTGTAGATGATTTTTTCAGCTGTAGATTTTTTACCATCTAACATAATTTTATTTATAAATTTCGTTAAAATTTTGCTTCCATACACTGGATCTGGCATAATTTCACGAACGGGAGCTTTTCTTCTTCTCATTTGTAATTTTCCTTACTTCAATTTGTATTTTCAAATTTACTCAAAATTAACCACTAAAGATTAATCCTGTAGCTATTGAATAATATTAAAAAATAATATTAGATTATTTTTTTGGTTTTTTTGTTCCATATTTAGAACGAGCAACAGTACGATTTGCAACACCAGCGGTATCAAGTGCACCACGAACGATGTGATACTTTACACCAGGTAAATCTTTAATACGACCGCCACGAACAAGTACGATAGAGTGTTCTTGAAGGTTATGACCTTCACCACCAATATATGAAATAACTTCAAAACCAGAAGTTAATCTAACTTTTGCAACTTTTCTTAAAGCCGAGTTAGGTTTTTTAGGTGTAGTTGTGTAAACACGCGTACATACACCGCGACGCTGTGGACATGAGTTAAGAGCTGGTGATTTTGATTTTTTAATCACACGTTTACGCTCTTTACGAATCAATTGATTGATTGTAGGCATACAATTCCTTTTTTCTTAAATTTTTCCAGTAGAATTTAACTTTCTTTTATTTATCTATAATGAGCAAAAGCCCATTATTACGGCAGAGACGAATGTCCCTACAACCCCCTAAAGCTACAAAAAACAGTGTTTTTTGAAATAGGAAGTCATAATTGAGAGAGTTATAGACACGAAATAATACAGAAATTGTAATTAAAGTTAGCTTATTTTAAGTATGAATTAATTTTTATATATGAGAGTGAGAAAAAGAGTGAAAAGAAACATTGCTAAATTCTTATTAGCAATGTTTCAACAAAGATATTATAATTCTTCTCCACTTACCAATTCAATGTCTTGATCTTTATAAATACCGGTTCCAACAGGAATAGTACGACCAATAATAACATTTTCTTTTAAGTTTTCTAAGTTATCAACTTTAGCAGATACTGCAGCTTCAGTCAATACTTTCGTAGTATCTTGGAATGATGCAGCCGAGATGATAGAGTCAGCCGAAACTGCCGCGCGTGTAATACCAACCAAGAAAGGTTCGGCAATTGCAGGACGACCGCCAAGACGAATGATTTTTTCATTTTCAGCTGCAAATTTAGCTTTTGAAACTAAATCACCTTCAATAAACTTAGTATCGCCTGATTTGACAATTTTAATTTGACGCAACATTTGAGTAAAAATAACTTCAATATGTTTATCGGCGATATTAACCCCTTGAGAACGATATACTTGCTGTACTTCTGATACAAGATAATCATAAAGTGCTTTCACACCCATAATGCGTAAAAGTTCATGTGAAGATAAGATACCAGTAGTAAGTCGTTCCCCAGCGTGAACAAAGTCACTAGGATTTACAACACTCTCATGTGATTTATCAACAAAATACTCTTTTATTATACCGTTTTCAACATTGCTCACTATAATTCTTACTTTACCGCGAAGTGGTTTACCAAAGCTTACAACACCATCAATTTCTGATATAAGTGCAGTAGCTTTAGGACGACGACCTTCAAAAAGTTCAGATACACGAGGAAGACCCCCTGTAATATCTGATGATTTTTGTAAAGCTTTTGGCGTTTTAGCCAAAATATCTGCAACTTTCACTTCCGCACCATCAGCAACATATACAGATGATTTTGGTTCAACTGCATAGCGTAACAGCTCACCGTCTTCTGTTGCCAATACAATCGCAGGCTTGTATTCTGAAGATATGTGATCATTAATCATTAAACGAGTTTTCCCGGTCAATTCATCAAGTTGTTCACTTGCAGTAGTGCCTACTATAATATCTTCATATTTCACAACACCGTTTGCTTCTGAAATAATCGGATTAGAATATGGATCCCATTCCGCTATAACAACTGACTCATCAGATGAAGGTTTTGCAATAACTGTATCTCTCTCAACGCTTTCATCATTATCAGTAACAATGACTGAACCACGTGCAATATAGTGACGAACCCCTTCACGATTATTAGTATCAATGACTGCTGCAAAAAGACCTTTTTCTACGACTTCATATCCGGCTTTAACACCTTCAAATCTTTCTAAATAATCACCTTTAAGCAAGAAGTACTTCACAGTACCTTTTTCTTTTGCAAGAATTTTTTTCGTAACCGGTGCACCGTCATCAACTAACAGTTCTGATGCATACGGAATACGACTCGGTACATTCCAGCCGTCTTTAATTGTTTCAACAATAGAATCAAGTGCTTCAACTTTTTCACCATTTTTATGAGGGAAATAATATTTTCCTTCAATTTGCCCGCTAACACCTGCAAGTTCATTTGGTTTTGCAATTTTAATTTTACGCAATGAATAACGTACTGTTTCTGAATCAGACTTAACACTTATAATAACTTCGTCATGAATAGTCTGAATTTCTATAGTTCCGGCAAATGGTGCTTTTATTTTTGGTTCAACAAGTAATACACCTGCATTACGTCTGTTTGCAACAATGTTTTTACCTTCTTTGTTTTTATAAGTTTTCAAATTATAATAACGAATAAATCCTTCTTTTTCTGCAATTACTTGACGTTCTTGCGCAGTAGAAGAAGCCGTACCACCGACGTGGAATGTTCTTAGGGTTAGCTGAGTACCAGGCTCACCAATAGATTGAGCTGCAATAATTCCGACTGCTTCACCCGCACGAACAATATAACCTGTAGCTAGATTGACACCATAACATAATGCACAAATTCCATCTTGACTTTTACATGTAGTCGGCGTTCTAATTACCGCCGTTTTAATGCCTGATTCAGCAATAACTTTGGCAGAAACTTCATCAAGAAGTGTTCCCTCAGCATACAAAATTTCATTTGATATAGGATCAATTATGTCATCTGAAAGTACACGACCGTTCAATCTGTCTTCTAATGATTCAATCAATGTATTTTGGTCTTGTATATCCGAAATTTCAATACCTTCGTGCGTATGACAGTCGTGTTCAACAATTTTCACATTTTGTGCAACATCCACAAGTTTACGAGTCAAATACCCCGCATTTGCAGTTTTAAGTGCTGTATCGGCAAGACCTTTACGAGCACCGTGCGTTGAAATGAAGTACTCAATTACATTAAGCCCCTCTTTAAAGTTAGAGATAATTGGTGTTTCAATAATATCACCACTTGGTTTAGCCATCAATCCACGCATACCTGCAAGCTGACGAATTTGTGCAGCAGAACCACGCGCCCCAGAATCGGCCATCATGTGAATAGAATTAAATCCATCTTTATCAGTCTGAACTAACTGCATCATCTCGTGAGCCAGTGTGTTATTTGTATCTGTCCAAACATCAATAATTTTATTGTATCTTTCTTGTTCCGTTAAAAGCCCCGCTTCAAATTGCTTTTGAATTTCAATAACTCTTGCTTTACTTTCAGCAATCTTTGCAGGCTTCATATCTGGCACACGGATATCATCCGCTGAAATTGAAACACCTGCTTCTGTTGCATGTTTGAAACCTAAATCTTTCAATCCATCAAGGAAAGATGCAGTTACACCTATACCGCCATGTTTTTGCACATAATCAACGATTTCATTAATCACCTTTTTCTTCATCACTTTGTTCCAAAGTTCAACTGGAACAAAATCTGGGAGAATAGCTTTAATTAACAAACGCCCTGCAGTCGTATGAATGATTCTTCCATCAACCCGTGTTCTTACTTTTGCATGTAAATCAAGCGCATTGTGTTCTAATGCAATTCTAATTTCATCTACATTAGCAAAAAGCTTGTTAGAACCTTTTACAGCATTTTTCTCTAATGAGATATAATAGATACCAAGTACCATATCTTGAGAAGGTGTAGCAATCGCTTTTCCTGATGCAGGAAGTAGTATATTCATAGATGCAAGCATCAAAACTTTACATTCAGCAATAGCAGCAGAAGAAAGCGGTATGTGAACAGCCATTTGATCCCCATCGAAATCGGCATTAAATGCTGCACAAACCAATGGGTGAAGCTGAATAGCTTTTCCATCAATCAGTTTCGGATGAAATGCTTGAATAGAAAGCTTGTGAAGTGTCGGTGCACGATTGAGCATAATTGGATACCCATCAACAATTTCAGCGAGGCACTCCCATACCTCATTTGTTTTAGCATCAATCATTTTTTTGGCAGCTTTCACCGTTGTTGCATAGCCTTTATCTTCAAGTTTTGCTATTAAATGTGGTTTAAATAGCTCTAAAGCCATCTTTTTTGGTAATCCACACTCATCCATTCTTAAAGATGGTCCAACAACAATGACAGAACGCCCGGAAAAGTCAACACGCT
>Ga0256840_1003200_pt1 | contig 13491 bp, 15 predicted proteins | sample 355202metaG_FD_185969 | JGI IMG/M metagenome (GOLD analysis project Ga0256840, IMG submission 185969) | Hydrothermal vent microbial communities from Mid Atlantic Ridge, Atlantic Ocean - 355-202 | ecosystem: Environmental > Aquatic > Marine > Hydrothermal vents | place: Atlantic Ocean: Mid...
CTACTGGTGCACCGATCAGTGTTCCTGTAGGTGAAAAAGTACTCGGCCGTATCTTTAATGTAATCGGTGAGACAATTGATGGTGGTGAGCAGGTTACAGACGCGCCTACATGGTCAATTCACCGTGACCCTCCACCATTGGTTGATCAGTCTACAACTACAGAGATGTTTGAAACAGGTATCAAAGTTGTTGACTTGCTTGCTCCTTATGCAAAAGGTGGTAAAGTTGGACTCTTCGGTGGTGCTGGTGTTGGTAAAACAGTTATCATCATGGAGCTTATTCACAATGTTGCACACGGACATGACGGTCTTTCTGTATTTGCCGGTGTTGGTGAGAGAACTCGTGAAGGAAATGACCTTTACTATGAAATGAAAGAATCGAACGTACTTGATAAAGTTGCACTGTGCTACGGTCAAATGTCTGAGCCTCCAGGAGCACGTAACCGTATCGCACTTACCGGTCTTACTATGGCTGAGTATTTCCGTGATGAAAAGAAACTTGATGTATTGATGTTTATTGACAATATCTTCCGTTTCGCACAATCAGGTTCAGAAATGTCTGCACTTCTTGGTCGTATTCCGTCAGCTGTTGGTTACCAACCGACATTAGCTCGTGAAATGGGTGCGCTTCAAGATCGTATTACATCAACGAAAAACGGTTCAATTACTTCTGTTCAGGCAGTATATGTACCAGCAGATGACTTGACTGACCCTGCTCCGGCTTCTGTTTTTGCTCACTTGGATGCAACAACAGTTCTTAACCGTAAAATTGCGGAAAAAGGTATCTATCCTGCAGTTGATCCATTGGATTCAACTTCAAGATTACTTGATCCACAAATTTTGGGTGAAGAACACTACAATGTAGCTCGCGGTGTACAGCAAACACTTCAAAAATATAAAGATTTGCAGGATATTATTGCGATTCTTGGTATGGATGAGCTTAGTGAAGATGACAAAAATGTTGTTGAGCGTGCACGTAAAATTGAGAAGTTCCTTTCTCAGCCATTCTTTGTTGCTGAAGTATTTACAGGAGCTCCAGGTAAATATGTTAAACTTGAAGACACAATTGCAGGTTTCAAAGGCATCTTAAACGGTGACTATGACCACATGTCTGAAAGTGCATTCTATATGGTCGGAAATATGGATGAAGCTATTGCCAAGAATGAGAAAAATAAATAAGCATATTGCTTAAGACAAAGGACTGTAATGGATACATTTAAACTTGAAATCCTAACGCCTGACGGTGAAATCTATAATGGTAAAGCTGTCAGTGTTGTTCTTCCTGGAAAAGAGGGAGAGTTTGGTGTTCTGGCAGGTCATGCATCACTAACTACATTGTTAGAAGCTGGCGTGGTAGATATCGAAAAAGAAGATAAATCAGTCGAGTCTATTGTTGTTAATTGGGGCGTTGTTCAAGTTGATGAAGAAAAAGTTGTTATTTTGGTTGAAGGTGCTGCTGCAATTCGCGGTGAAACTGAATCTGAGATTGCGCAGGCACTTGAAGCAGCGAAAAAACTTATTAATGAAATTGCAGATTCAAGTACTGCTATCGCATCAGTATCAGCAAAAATCGAATCTGCCGCACAAAAGTTAATATAGTAACCGTATGATTAATAATTTAATAGATTTTTATCTAAAAAGCCACCCTGTGACTCTTGGAGTATTGCTACTGCTCTCTTTATACTTTATAGTATTGAACTGGGTGTTTTTTTACCGCTATTTTTCTCTTAATAACTGGCTTTCTCGTGAAAGTGCTTCTCTTGAATCACTTTTACTTGGAGCCACTACTGTAAATGAAAACTCTTTTTTAAATAATTTTATAAAAACCAGTAATGTTGTTTCAAAAGAAGTTTTAGGACTCGGTATGCTTGCTGCAACAAAAGAAGCAACAAAAGGACTTTCCGTACTTTCTGTTTTTGCTTCTACTTCTCCCTTTATTGGACTTTTTGGGACCGTTGTCTCTATTTTGGATACTTTTTCGCATATCGGACAAAACAGCGGGGGTATGTCAATTATTGCAAGTGGGGTCTCCGATGCACTGGTTGCAACTGCATCGGGTATATTTGTGGCTATATTTGCCTATACATACCATCAGGTCTTGAAAAGAAACTCCTATGAGCTTATCAGTTATATCCAAATGCAAAGTGATGCGATTTTAGCACGTAAGGCGTAAAACAGTGCTGTATGATTGGGAAGAAAAACCGGAGCTCAACATTACTCCCCTTGTTGATGTGATGCTTGTACTGCTTGTTGTTTTGATGGTTATTGCTCCAAATATCATTTATGAAGAGAATATAAAACTGCCACAGGGTTCAACATCCGAACAACTTACTAAGATTCCTCCCGTACATATAACAATAGACAAAGAAAGAAATATAAAAGTCAATAAAGACATATATCTCTTAAATGCTTTTATGGACAACTTTTCATTGTATGCAAGAAAGTTAAATAAAAAAGCAACTGTATTAATCAGTGCAGATAAACGTTTGGATTATGGTATAGTTATGTCAGTGCTTGCTGCGGTTAAACAGGCAGGTTTCACTGAGGTATCTTTAGCTACAAATGGATAACAACAGTCGTTATTTTTACATAAGTGGCTTTCTGTCACTCTTTCTTTTTGCATTTTTTTTATTCTCATTTTTTTATATGATGTTTCAGGCTTCTAAAACAAAAGCATATGGGTATAAAAAAGAAAATTATATTTCTGTTTCAATCAATGTCACAAATACAAAACATCCGGCCAAAAAGAAAAGTTCCAAAACAGTTCCCTCAAGCAAAAAAGTTGCAAAAAATGTAGATATCAATAACCTGTTCAGTGATGTATGGACAAAGAAAATAGACAACAGTGTAAAGAAAGTCAAAAAAACTGACAACAAAAGACGAATAGAGCAGATTACAAGAAAAATCAGACCCACAAAACAAGAAGACAGAGAGTCTGTAACACAAAAGATCAGTACACTTCAGGCAAGTCATGATCCGTCAAAAAGTGAAGCAACATCTGCTGCGAATGAAGTTAATGAATATTTGGCTAAAATTCAAGATATTGTTTATCAACATTTTAATGTGCCGCAAAACAGTGAGGGCAACAGTGTAAAAACAGTCATCGAACTTGATCCTTTTGGTAAATTTATTGACTTTAGAATACTGAGTTATTCTAACAATGAAGCACTCAATGAAGAAGCAGACAGGATTAAGGAACGATTGAAAAATGTTGTATTTCCTGTTAACCCGAAAAACAGACCGAGTAGAACGATTGTAATATTAATTTCTAAGGAGTAGATTTTGAAAATATTTTTTTCTTTGTTCATTTTGATCAGCCTTGCATTTGCAGGTGATGCAACTATAGAAGTAGTGAAAAAAGCAGATTCTTTGCCTTCTTTGGCAGTTGAAGATGCATCAGTTAGTTATGATAACACATTTAAGCTGCGTTTTTTTAAAGCTTTGGTTGCAGATTTGAATGTTATTTCTCTGTTTAATGTTGACAGACATCACAGGTTCGCTGATTTTGATGATACAAATGTACTTGTCGCCAATAAAGATATGAATTATGTTTTGCGCTATAAACTGTCTGAAGATGACAACAAAGCTCTCAATATTGAAATGACTCTGTTTCATCAAAATGAAGTAGTCTTTTCAAAACGCTACAGAGTGAATAACAAAAACATTTATATGTTTATATCGCATGCAATTGCTTATGATATAAATGAGTTTATGGGTGAGCCTTCTGTTGGGTGGATGAAGAGAAAAGTTATATTTTCCCGTATAGTTGCGCCTAAAAAAAGTGAAATTATCATTGCGGACTATACACTCTCTTATCAACATGTAATAATCTCAGGCGGATTGAATATCTTTCCAAAATGGGCAAACAAAGCACAAACTGCATTTTATTATACATCATTAGACTCTTTTGAGCCTACTTTGAAATATGTTGACATTAAAACTGCAAAAGTGAAAAACATCATATCTTCTGACGGGATGATGGTATGTTCTGATGTCAGCGAAGACGGAAAAAAACTTCTGTTAACTATGGCAAGAACAGGTCAGCCGGATATTTATCTTTACAACACAGAAACAAAAAAATATAAAAGAATTACCACATACAGCGGAATAGATGTAAACGGACAGTTTATGGGAGATGATAAAATTATTTTTATTTCATCTCGTTTAGGCTATCCCAATGTATTTTCCAAGAGACTGGACAACGGGCTTGTGGAACAGCTGGTTTATTATGGAAAAGCAAACTCTTCATGCAGTGCGCAAGGACATTATGTAGTCTATGAAGCCCGTGAAAGCTCAAATGCTTTTAGTGCAAATACATTTAACCTGCATCTTATTTCTACAGAAACTGATTTTATTCGCAGGCTCACTGCAACAGGAGTCAATGAATTTCCAAGGTTTTCCAAAGACGGTGATGCAATTATATTTATAAAAAATTATAAATCGCAGAGTGCTATCGGCATTATTAGACTGATGCATAATAAAAACTATCTTTTTCCGCTAAAATCAGGAAAAATACAGTCTATGGACTGGTAAAGTTTTAAGTGTTCATCACTTATTACATTTTTTTGGTATAATATATCAATTTTAAAAGCAAGGAAATAAATAATGAAAAGTATAGTTCTTTCAAGTGTCGTAGCAGCACTTTTAGTTTTCAGTGGTTGTAGTACAAAAGAACCGGCAGTTGACACAAAGACTGAGGAAGTAACAGCACCGGTAGCACAAGAAGTTCAAGAAGTGATGACCGAAACTGTTACAGGTGAAAATGCTCAAATCAGTTCATCAACAAATAACATTGGCAGCAATGAACTCAATGCAAATGCAATTGAATCAAAATTCCCTACAGTTTATTTTGATTTTGACAAGTATAACATTAGACCTGACATGCAAGAAAAAGTAGATACTGCAGCAGAACTTGGAAAAACTACTGCAAAGTCTTTTAATATAAAACTTGAAGGTAACTGTGATGAGTGGGGAAGCGATGAGTATAACTTTGCACTTGGTCTAAGACGTGCAAACAGTGTAAAAAAAGCTTTAGTTGCTGACGGTGTTGATGCTTCTCGTATTTCTATGGTCAGTTACGGAGAGAGTAATCCTGTATGTACTGAACACACAAGAGAATGTTGGGCTAAAAACCGTCGTGTAAATTTTAAACTTTTACCGTAAGTTTTATATATGAAAAGTAATATACGCACTTTATTACTTCTTACTTTTGTCTCTTCTTTGTCATTTGCTTCTGAACCTTCTGCGTTCGGAGCAGGTGACTTGACTGCACCAGCACCCTACGGACTTACTCAAAGTGAAAAAGTTATTTTACAAACAAAAGATACTTTGAAAAAAGTTGCCATAAATACAAAATCACAAGCCAGTAAACTTGATTCACTTCGTGAAAGAGTGGACGGTATACAAAGTATTGTAGAAAATCTGAGTGTTCGTTCACATGAAAATAAAATAGATTTACAAAAAACAAGAGAAGAAAACAGAGTAAATATTGACAATATTCATGAGTTTCAAACCAAACTGGCTGAAAAAGTACAGAAGAATCAAGATGAGATAGCAAAACTGCAAACTATGATCTTTGAACTTTCAAAAGTCGTAGATAAAATGAATGCTCAGTATGTAAGCAAAGATACATTCAATACGCTTGTAAAAGATATCAATGATTTTAAAACATTGGTTGCAAAAGAGATGCAGTCGAGAAAAAACAGTGTTAAGTCGGTAAAAATAAGCAGTGCCAAATTATATAACCAGGCAAAAGCAAACTACGATAAAAAATACTATACGAAAGCGATTCAAAATTATAAAGAACTCATTAAAAGAAAATACAAGCCTGCATATGCGCATTATATGATTGGTGAGATGAACTTTAAGAGAAAAAACTATGCAAAAGCAATTTCATACTTTAAAAAGAGTGCTTCTTTGTATGATAAAGCTTCCTACATGCCAAAACTGCTGTTACATACTGCAATAGCAATGGATAAAACAGGGGACAAGGCGCATGCAAAGGCATTTTATAATGCTGTAATCGCAAAATATCCTCATTCTCAAGAAGCAAAAGAAGCCAAAAAACGTTTAGGCTTAACTGAGTAAAATATGGTTTTCAGCAATAATATAGATTATTATGATAAAATCCCAAAAAAATAAAAGGTAAAATAATGGCAATTCAAGACAATCAAATTGTATCAATGGAATATGAAGTACGTGATGGCGATCAAATCGTAGACAGTAACAAAGGCGGTGCTCCATTGGTATTTATGTTCGGAAAAGGACAAATCATTCCAGGACTCGAAAATGGAATCAAAGATATGAATACAGGTGACAAAGCTGATATTTTAGTAAAAGCAGCAGATGCCTATGGCGAGTATAATGCAGATGCTACACAGGAAGTTCCAAAAGAGCAGTTTGCAGGAATTGATTTGACTGAGGGAATGACTCTTTACGGTCAGGGCGAAGATGGCGGAACTGTACAGGTAATAGTAAAAGAAATCAAAGATGATACTGTTGTAATTGACTTTAATCACCCTCTTGCAGGAAAAGATTTAATGTTCACTGTTGCCATTAACAATGTAAGAGATGCATCTGCTGAAGAAGCAATGACTGGTATTCCGGAAGAAAACAAACCTTCTGGTGACGAGGGTTGTTGTGGAACAGGTGGCGGCAGCGGCTGTGGATGTAACTAAATTTCTAACTGCCTGCGAGGCTTCCTCCCAGGCTAAAAAGACAGCAACTCTTTTAAAAACACTTACGGTAAATGCACTTATAACAGGTGAACTTGGTGTTGGAAAAAAGACTTTGGCTTCTTTTATTCTTCCGGATGCATTTATAATTGATGCATCTAACTTTGATGAGTTGCTTCTTTCTTTAGAAAACACACAAAATATCATAATCACAAATCTTGACAATTCACCCAATATAGAACGTTTGGCACAGGCTGTAAAAGAAAACAACGTAAGAGTGATAGCAACGGCCAAAGACTCTTTTTCTCACCGGGCAATTGATGAACTTTTCAGTGTGAAGTTTAATATTCCTCCTTTACGAGAGAGAATGGAAGATGTCAAAGCATTAATCGAGAAGTTTGTGAGCGAAGCCATTGTATTATTTGGTGAGTGCAGTAACTTTGACGTAAGTAATTTTAAACCTGATTTGTCTCAAAATGCCATCTCTTTAAAAAGACAGGTGATGATAAATTATTTACTTCAAGATATTCAAGACAGTGAGCTTATGGATATTATTGAGCATTATCTTTACGACAAACTTGGCTCAAAGAGTGATTACAGAAACTATTTATATCTTTATGAAGTACCGCTTCTTAAAGCAGGTCTGCATAAGTTTAAATCACAGGTACAGTTAGCTGAAAGTTTGGGTTTAAACAGAAACACATTACGAAAAAAGATAACAGAAAATAAAAAATATATAGAAGGAAAGATATGAAAAAAATAGCTATGATATTTGCAGGGCAGGGCTCTCAGGCCGTTGGTATGGGAAAAGATTTTTATGAAAATTCTGAAATTGCACGAGAAATGTTTGCAAAAGCCGGTGAAAGAATCGGTGTGGACTTCAAAGAAATTATTTTTGAAGAAAATGAAAAACTGGGGCAAACGGCCTATACACAGCCGGCAATTTTACTTGTTCAGATGATAGCCTACAGACTTTTCAAAGAGGCTTGTCCTGACGTTAAAGCCGAACTTTTTTTAGGACACTCTCTGGGTGAATTTTCTGCTTTATGTGCAGCAGGTGCTATTGATTATATTGATGCCGTAGAACTTGTGCACAAAAGGGGTGCTTTTATGCAAGAAGCCTGTGAAGGAAAAAATGCCGGTATGATGGCAATTGTCGGTCTTGATGACGCAAATGTGGAAAAAATCTGCAGTGATGCGCAAAATGAAGGCAAACAGGTATGGCCTGCCAACTACAACCAGGACGGACAACTTGTAGTTGCGGGAAACAAAGACGACCTGGCATCACTGGAACAGACTTTTAAAGATGCGGGTGCAAAAAGAGCCTTACTCCTAAATATGTCTGTTGCCTCACATTGTGATATATTGGCACCTGCACAGGAGCCTCTTGCCGAGCTTATGCAAGAACAGATACAAGAGAGTTTTGAGGCACCTGTAATTTCAAATGTTACTACAAAGCCGTACAGTACAAAAGCTGAAGCAGTTGATCTTTTAAGAGAGCAGCTTGTAAAACCGGTAAAATACAAACAGTCTATTCAGGCAATAGCTCCTGAAGTTGACCTTGCCATAGAATTTGGTAACGGAGTTGTCTTAAAAGGCCTTAACAGAAGAATTGCAAAAGAGTTAAAAACACTCAATATATCAGATATGGCATCATTACAAAAAGTGAAAGAGGAAGTTTGCTCTTAATATGAGAGTAACACTTGCACAAACTTCACCGAAGTTAAACCGTACAAATATTGCCGAAGCGGTTGCCTGGATAAATGATGTCAAAGAGAGTTCAGATCTTATAGTCTTTCCTGAACTCTCTTTAAGTGGGTATTTGCTTCAGGATAAACTTTTTGAAGATGCCTATTTGCTTGATGAACTGAGTGTTTTTGAAGAATTGAGCAAAGATATTGACATTGTTGTCGGCGCAGCACTCAAAGACGGGAATGTTTTTAGAAATACAGCGCTGTACTATAGTGGCGGCAAACTTCTTTCTAAACACATAAAAGTACACCTGCCAAATTACGGCATGTTTGAAGAAGCACGTTATTTTGAAGGTGGGGATGGATTTGAATCCTTTGTTGCGGGAAGAAAAAAAGTTTCTATGCTTGTATGTGAAGATTTATGGCACAGCAGTGTGCATGAAGAGCTTGTCAGACTTAATCCGGATTTGATTATTGTCCTTGTAGCATCTCCGGCTCGTGGATTTAATGAAAAATCTTTGGATATCCAGGACACATGGTATGAAATTATCAGCACTGTTGCAAAAGAGTGCAGTGCAGAGCTTCTTTTTGTAAATCGTGTGGGATTTGAAGACGGACTTGGTTTTTGGGGCGGAAGCTGTATTGTTCAAAAAGACGGCAACAGAGTGCATCAGTTGCCACTGTTTCAAAAATCAGTACAGACATTTACAATCGAGGAATAGATATGAAAATAGCAATAATGGGTGCAATGCCTGAAGAGATCGCACCGATTTTAGAAAAAGTCGGTGAATATAAAACAACAAAATATGCAGGTAATATTTATTACGAAGCAAAATATAATGGTGTTGATCTGGTTATTGCCTACTCGAAGATAGGAAAAGTTTTTTCAACATTGACGGCAACAACCATGTGTGAACATTTTGGTGCAAAAAAACTTTTGTTTTCCGGAGTTGCAGGTGCAATATCTGAAAAACTCAAAGTAGGTGACTTGATTGTTGCGACAAAACTTGCCCAGCATGATTTGGATATTACAGCCTTCGGACATCCGTTTGGATATGTACCTGAAGGTGCTGTGTATGTTGAAGCAGACAAAGAACTTATAGATCTTTCAAAAGAGGTTGCAAAAGAGATGGGCAAATCAGTGCAAGAGGGTATTATTGCTACGGGTGATCAGTTTGTAGCCGATGAAAAAAGAAAAAACTGGATTGGTGAAAAATTTGGTGCGGATGCACTGGAGATGGAAGGGGCAAGTGTTGCTGTTGTATGTGATGCTTTGGATGTGCCCTTTTTCATTCTTCGTGCAATAAGTGATGCGGCAGACATGGATGCGAGTTTTTCTTTTGATGAATTTTTAGAAACCAGTGCTGTGGAATCTGCTGAATTTATTATGAAAATGGTTGATAAACTTGTCGATTAGACTTTCTAAAAAAATTATGTCAAAACTCGGCAAAACAAATGCCGAATTTAAACTGATAGAAGAGGGTGACAAGATTCTTGTGGGTCTGAGTGGCGGAAAAGACTCCCTGACGATGATTCATGCCATGAAAGAACAACAGCGTCGTGCTCCTTTTGACTTTGAATTTATTGCTGTGACAGTAAGCTACGGGATGGGTGAGAATTTTGACAAACTCTCTGCGCATTGCAGGGAGCATGGTATAAAACATATAATAAAGGATACCCAAACCTATGAACTTGCAAAAGAAAAAATTCGCAAAAACTCATCATTTTGCAGTTTCTTTTCCCGTATGCGGCGAGGCTATCTCTACAGTGTTGCCAAAGAACTGGGATGTAACAAGGTTGCACTCGGGCATCATATGGATGATGCGGCAGAGAGTTTTTTTATGAATTTTATCTATAACGGGCAGATGCGAAGCCTTGCTCCAAAGTATACGGCCCAAAACGGACTTGTAGTCATTCGTCCTTTGATTCAGATGCGTGAACGTCAGCTTCGTGCCTTTGTAGAAGACAATGGCATTGAAGCCATAGGCGATGAAGCCTGTCCTGCTATGCGTTTTGATGTAAAGATGCCCTATGCAAGAGCACAGATGAAAGAGATGCTCTCATCAATGGAGAAAGAACATCCTCAGCTTTTTACTTCACTCAATGCCGCTTTTAAAAACATTTCGGTTGACAGCTTTTTTATGGTTGAGGAGTAGAGTCCTCATCATAAATTACTATTGTGCCTGCAATCAAATCATGCAGCCCTCTTTTGTCTTTTCGAAAAGCCACCATCAAAAATCCGATGCCAAACAACAGTAGTGAGGGAATATAGGCCAAAGAACGCGTAATCGCCTGTTTGTTGTTTATGTCTTTACATGTAAAGGCGTCGACTATCTTTACATGTAGGAACTTTTTTCCGGGTGTTGCTCCGCGCCACTTTTCCCAAAAAAGAATTGTCACAAGCAAAACTGAAATCTCAAAAACAAATTCCCATGTAAAAGAGGTATGTGGCTGTTGGTCAAGTGCATGCATATTTCCGTTCATTGCCATTTGTATATTGTGTTGGTACTGTGCAAAATCAAACCAGTTGCCATCACTTACAAAGTAGATAATAATACCCACAGGCAAAGCTAAAAAAAGAGTATCGAAAAATGAGGCAAAAAATCGTACCCAAAATCCTGCGTATCTAATATTTTTTTCCATACCCTAAAGATAGCGTAAAAACTCTTACTTAATACTAATGTAACACTCTTTTTATACACTTTTACATATTTTGTAGGAGAAATAAATGAATAAGAAAATTTTACTTTTATCTTTGTCTGCCTCTTTTGCGCTGGCAGAGGGTGTTATAGAAATCACTCCTGTCAGTGTGACTGCAACAGGTGTAAAAGAGAGTGTTTTACAGCAACCGCTCAGTATAGGTACCAAAGGGAAAAAAGAGATAGAACTTGATCAGGTTATATTTCAAAAAGATCTGCTCAACTCTCTTTCAGGTGTTCGTATTGAGCAAACCGGTTCTGTTATAGGTCATATGACATCCATTCGTATGCCTATCAATACGGGACCCTATTATCTCTTTATGCAGGACGGAATTCCCGTACAGTCAAGTGGTTTTTTCAATCATAACGGGCTTGCCTATACAACCTTTCAGACTGCATCTTCTGTTGAAGTAATCAAAGGAGCGGGAACGGCTCTGTATGGATCAGATGCAATTGCAGCTACTATCAATGTGGAGTCACTGCAAAAACCATCAAAAGAACAGGTTGTTATACTTAAAGGTATGGGCGGAAGTTACGGGTATGGAATGGGGAGCGCTGAAGTAAGTGATACTATAGACAAAAACAGCGGATACCGTGCAAATGTCTCTTATATGCACAGTGACGGATGGCGTGAACATACAAAAACTGACAGAATTGAATCTAATATTCGTTATGACCAAACATTGAATGATGATAATGATATAAAAATAATCGCAAATTTTTCTAAAACAGAGGCCCAGCAGGCTGACAGCTTTAATGATTATGCAAATATTACAAACGGTTCAAGGGCTGCGAGTGATGATGCTAATTATTTTACAGCCTTGGACAAAACAGATGTGAAGAGAAAATTTGACTATGCAAGGGTCAGTATTGAACTGAACAATTATACGTATAATGATTTGGAAATTTCTCTGATTCCGTATCTGCGTTACAACAGAAACAGATATGTCGCGACCTGGGAAACAAATCTTCCAAGCAATGACAATAAGATTTATACCTTTGGTCTGCAACAGAGAAATACGTATGAAAAAGGATGGGGGAAAATAGTTTTTGGCTTTGATGCGGAATATACACAGTCTTCTTTAAAATATAATCAGGATTTTGATATTACAACGACAGGGTGGGGTGGTGCAACATATCTTGCCGGGCCCCTGTATGATTATACGGTAAACTATTTTGCCATAGCCCCTTATATTCATACAGAATATAAACTTTTCAATAAACTTATTGTGAGTGCCGGCTTGCGATATGACTATAACAGTTACAGTTATGACAATAAACTCGCAGGTAACAGTTATGATGCGTCAGGCATATACTACAGACCTGCTGACAGGGATGACAGTTATAATCATGTAAGTCCTAAGTTGGCTTTGAGTTATTTTCCGGTGAAGGATTTAAACCTTTATGTACGGTATGCAAATGGTTTCAGAATTCCACAGGCAACACGCCTCTATTCTGTAAAGGCCGGATACGAACAGATAAATCTTGATCCCGAAACATCAAATACCTATGAGGTAGGATTGAAAAAATCTTTTTCCAAAAAGAGATCTTTTGAATTGGCAGTCTATTATATGACTATAGATGACACCATCATACGAGATAGAAATACCGGCGGTTACCGAAATGGTGGCAGTTCCATACACAAAGGGATAGAAGTGACACTCAAAGAGGAGATATCTCGGGAGTTGGAGATGGCTGTTGCATACACATACACAAAACATAATTATGACAATGATCCTGTCCTGGGTAACAATGAAATGGCGGGAGCACCGAATAATATAGCAAATGTGCGTCTTTTTTATATGCCGGACTCTCTTAAAGGATGTACTCTTCAAGGCGAATGGCAATATGTCGGTTCTTATTGGATGGATGATGCGCATACGGTTGACAGGTATGACGGATACAGTATTGCTAATATAAAAATGAACTATAAATATTCAAAAAGTATAAGAGTTTTTGCAAAAATTACCAATATTACAGACAAAAGATATGCTGTGAATGCTCGTTATGCCTATGGAAGAGAAGATTATACACCCGGTGATCCAAGACAGTTTTATGCGGGTTTAGAGTATAAATGGTAAAAATTTATAAACTTCATAAAATTGTCGGATTGAGTTTTGCAGGAGTATTGGCTCTTTTGGCTTTTACAGGCTTTTTACTTGATCATGACAAATGGAGTTTTTTATACACGATAACTTTTAAGAGTGTGCCGCAAAAGAGTATAGAGGCAGACAGAAGACTTTTTGAAGCGTATTTTGTTGATAAAAAAAATCCGAATATTATTATTGCAGGTTCTAAACGGGGTATTTTTAAAAGTACAGATGCAGGGAAGCATTTTGAAAAAATCAGTTCCCTGCAGTGTAATGTGATAAGAGAACAAAAACATAAACTCTATCTGGCAACATCAAAAGGTGTCTATTGTTATGAT
>Ga0256840_1003201_pt1 | contig 13490 bp, 11 predicted proteins | sample 355202metaG_FD_185969 | JGI IMG/M metagenome (GOLD analysis project Ga0256840, IMG submission 185969) | Hydrothermal vent microbial communities from Mid Atlantic Ridge, Atlantic Ocean - 355-202 | ecosystem: Environmental > Aquatic > Marine > Hydrothermal vents | place: Atlantic Ocean: Mid...
GCAGGGACTGTTTATTTTACCTTTTTTACTTGGGTTTAGCTTAATACGCGATGGTAAAACGCATGAAGAATTACTATGGGCACTTGCCATCGCAGGCCTTTATTATTCAATTCCTATGCTTTTTGAGGTGCGAATGAGTCCTCAGCTTCATATCTGGATTTATGGTTTTTTTCCGCATGACTTTGGTCAGCAAATGAGAGCAGGTGGGTTTCGTCCCGTTGTGTTTATTGGGCATGGTTTGTTAGTTTCATTTTTTGCTATGAGTTCTCTTGTTGCTACTGCAACGCTATGGAAATTAGGTAAGACTATCAAGGGGTATAGTGCAGGGGCTATATCAGGGTATTTAGGTGTTGTTTTAATTTTATGTAAGAGTTATGCATCTTTAATCTATGCCGTGTTGCTTGTTAGTTTAGTTAAGCTATCAACACCTATAAAACAAGTAAGGATAGCTAGAATTTTGGTTTTATTGGTTATATTTTATCCAATGTTAAGAGCGGCAGACTGGTTTCCAATAAACCAAATATCTAATGTAGCTGCAGGAATAAGTAAAGAGAGAGCTCAGTCTTTACAGTTTAGATTGGATAACGAGGAGATGTTACTAGCTCATGTGCGAAATAAAGCTCTGTTTGGCTGGGGCTCTTGGGGACGTAATCGTGTTTATGATATGCGGACAGGGAGAGACCTGAGTGTTACGGATGGTCGTTGGATTATCGTCATGGGTGAATATGGCTGGGTTGGTTTTTTAGCAGAGTTTGTTTTACTTGCATTGCCAGTTATACGAAGTGTAAAGGCACTCCAATATATTAAAGAAAAACGAGAGCAAATTGTATTTGGAGCTGTCACTTTACTGTTAGCAATCAGCATAGTTGATTTACTGCCAAATGCTTCAGTGTCGCCTTGGACATGGTTAATGGCAGGAGCCCTATATGGAAGGATTGAGCAGCTTAAATTTACAGCTCGTAACCTTCAGCGAACTAGGTGAATTGAGCATGATTGACAAAATCGGAATATTAAATAAAAAAGGAATTTAGACAGTTGGTTTTGAATAACAAAGTAAATAAAACACACATTATTAAAGCAGGAAGTTGGGTGATGATTGGTCACTTACTGTCTCAGTTAATAAGACTGGGCGGCAATCTTGTTTTGACTCGTCTGTTAGTACCCGAGATGTTTGGGGTAATGGCCATAGTTAATGTATTAATCATGGGTGTACAAATGTTGTCCGATTTTGGCTTAGGCCAAAGTATTATTCAAAGTAAAAAAGGTGAGGAACCTAATTTTGTAAATACCGCATGGACACTACAAATCATTAGAGGTTGGGTTTTATGGCTAACTATTTGCCTGTTAGCAGCACTTTTATGGGGGGCAAACCAATATGGCTTATTAGTTAAAGAGCAGGTATACGCTCATCCGTTGCTACCTTGGCTTATGATTACGGTTGGTTTTAGTGCGGTGATTGCTGGCTTTAATTCAATGGCTATTTTTCAGGTTAATAGAAATTTGATGCTGGGCAGGCTGACATTGATAAACCTGTTCGCACAGATTGTTTCTTTGATGGTTATTATTGCTGTTGCATGGAAATACCAATCGATTTGGGCTTTAGCTGTAGGTGGGCTAGCCTCTAGTTTTATCGATATGACGTTTTCACATAAATATTTGCCTGGTGTAAAAAACAAATTGCATTGGGATAAGACCGCTTTAAAAGAGCTGTTTTCTTTTGGGAAATGGATTTTTCTAAGTAGCGTGATCGGTTTTATTGCAAATCAAGGTGATAGATTGATTTTAGGTGGTTTGTTAACAGTAGAAATGTTAGGTGTTTATAGTATTGCTTTTATGCTCTCTAACATACCGGTTACTATCGTTTCTCAGCTTTCGCATAAAGTGTTATTCCCTAACTTTAGTCGGATTAACCGGGAAAACCCTAAACAATTAAAAGCATCATTGAACCGGTCAAAGTTATGGTTAAGCATGCTTGTTATGCCAGTGACTGGAGTATTAATGAGCTGGAGCCCTTTTGTTGTGGATTATTTGTATGATGAAAGGTATGTCGCTGCTGGCTGGATGATGACTTTATTGTTGTTGCGCGTTGCAACGGGATGCGTGTTAATTCCAAATGCACTGATAATGATGGCAAAGGGTTTGCCACAGTATTCAACTATTTCTGCTTCTCTGAAAGCTATTTTTTTATTTGTAGCATTACCTCAAGTTTTTAATCAATTTGGAGTTGAGGAAATGATTTTAACTGTTGGATTAAGTGGTTTTATATCCATTCCTGTCATGTGGTTTGCCTTAATTAGACACAAATTATTCAGTTTAAAAATAGAAATATATTCAATTGTTTTACTCATTATTGGTTTTATAGTGGGTAATTATGCCTTAAAGATATGGAGCTACATATGAAAGAATTAATATTTTTGTCATTAGCCAACAATCTTCCTCGGTTGAGAATATTCGACGAGGTTAGGTTTGTTATTTACCGTTTGGCTGGCTTAACAATAAAAGGCAAGTGTAAAATTTGGGGACCTCTGACTATACGACCAATTGGAGGAGCAAAAAACATAGAAATAGGTGAAGGGACATTTATAAATACTGAAATTAGGTTCGGCGTACCTGATGACAAAGTAATTATAGGGCGTAATGTGCTAATTGGTCCACGAGTAATGTTTGAAACGGTGAATCACGGTCTTCGGTATATCCCTGGTACAGGTCGAGGGGGATGGTCAAAAAGCATAATAGTTGAAGATGAGGTATGGATCGGAGCTGGCTCAATTATTACCCAAGGCATAACAATTGGACGTGGTGCAGTGGTTGCAGCTGGTGCAGTGGTTACTAAGGATGTGGGAGAAAATACAGTGGTTGGTGGCGTTCCCGCTAAATTAATTCGTAATATTACTAGTAAATAGAAAACAATGTTTAAATATATTGTATTTGAAATCTGTTCAGATGGTCTACTCCACTGCCATTGATGAATTTTAATATTTTGTATATAAGGGATAATTTATGAACATAATTAAATGGTTTCGACTAAGAAAAAGGAACCACCACTTCCCCCTACATTTAGAACAACCCCCTACTCCTTTTTTTATTGTTGGTTCAGGGCGGTGTGGGACTACATTATTAAGAAGGGAATTATCCAACGTGGCTTCAGTTCATATCCCCCCTGAAACCTTTGCATTACCAGATGCAATCGCAGCATTTAAAAATAGTTCTGCTACTGACTGGGATGAGCTGGTTGAACAGGTTTTAGCTAAGTTTGACTATCACCTAGAGTTTGATTATTTTGAGCTGCCTTCCTTAAGGCCACTAGCTTATCAACTTAAACAGTTACCTGTTAAACAGCAATGTTTAGAAAAAATCATCACCGGTATTTACCACTATCATGCAGATTTTCATGGACAAGCGTATGAAGTATGGGGGGATAAAACTCCGATGCATGTATGGCATATGAATGCGATTCGGGACGTGTATCCTAATGTGAAGTTTATCCATTTAATTCGAGATGGTGTGGATGTTGTGAATTCATATTTAAAGTCGAGAGATGGCTACTCTATTGAGCAGGCTGCTCAGCGTTGGAATGGATCAGTCCAGGCATTCGAAAATTTTGCTAAACGTCATCCCGATAATTGCCATGTTGTTCGCTATGAAGCATTGGTTGCTAAGCCTGATGAAGTTATCAAGCAACTGTGTGAATTTTTAGCCATAAATTATGACTTGTCAAAAATTGATCAGCGTGAAAATGTAACAAAAATGGGCGATGTTACCATGCTTAAACATCATGAAAACGTATTTAATAGTATTAATACTAGTAGTGTTGGTAAGGGACGTAAACTGTTAGAGCTGGAGGATAGAGAAATACTACACAAGCTTATTGGAACAGAATTGAAAAAATATGGCTACCAGTCAGTATTGTAAGGTGAAATGAATATGCACATAGTTTATGTTCCTGATTCTTTTCCTCAACCAAGTGAAACCTTTGTGATAAATGAGATTGATGGCTTACTTAACAAAGGCTTTCAGATTTCTGTAATACCACGTATTGAAGGGGATAATAGCAACATTCAACATGCACGCTTACAAGCTATATTGCCAAAAATTAATGTTGTTTATAATAAGGCAACTTTTGATGTGAAAGCTTTTTTTTACGGCTTGAAATATGGTACACAAGTTTGGTTAGGCTGGCGGCCGCATAATTTAGTTAGGCATATAAAAAATGCCTTATCGATTGCTAGTCATGTGGCGGCTATTAAGCAACAAAACCCTGATTTGGTTTTAATTCATTTTGGATATGATAATGCGATTGCAGGTGCTATTGCCGCTAAATTATTAAATCGACCTTCGGTATTATGGTTACACGGCAGTGATATTCATACAGTGCCGCATCGTAGTTTGCATTGGTTAGAGGGAAATGTCTCACAAGTGGTAACTAATTCGCAATATTCGGCTGATTTACTGAAAGCATTCGGTGTTAATCAAACAAAGGTGTCATATTTGGGAGTTGACCTGGATAAATTTGCCCCTAGTCAGTCATCCATTAAAGAGCAAGTACCCACAGTAATTTGTGTTGCAAGATTAGGCCACAGTAAAAATCACCCTAGACTGCTGAAGTTGTTTGAACAGCTTATAACTAAGGTACCCGATGTAAGGCTGTGGCTAGTAGGTGATGGGCCGAATCGCCAGCAATATGAAAGTCTTGTTAGTGAAAAAAATAAGGAAAATATTATATTTTGGGGGGTCTTATCTCAGGATAAAATTGTTGAGCTATTAAACAAAGCATGGCTTAAAGTTCTTTTAAGTGAGAAAGAAGGGCTGGGGGTAGCGTTTATTGAGGCTCAAGCAACTGGTTTACCTTGTGTCGCTTCAAATGTGGGGGGAATTCCTGAAGTGGTTGAAAATAATAAAACAGGGTGTTTATTTGACTTGGATGATGTTGACTTCGATAAAAAAGTCAGTGATGCCATTGTTGATTTATTAACAAATTATGAGTTGAGAGAGGCAATGGGAAAAAATGCCAGAATTCGAGCAATGGAATTATTTGATGAAAACCTTCATATCGAAAGGATGGAAGGTTTAGTAAACAATTTATTAGGGAGTAATTAGCAGTGGCAGCAGTAGATTTATTATTAATAACTTGGAATCGGCGCCAGTATGTTGAGAAAACAATAAACAACTTACTTGCGGGTGACGCTGATTTTCGCTTGCATTGCTGGGATAACAATTCACAGGATGGAACGGCAGATATTATTGCTTCCTTAGACGACCCAAGGGTAGTAAAAAAGAACTTTTCGAAGGAAAACGTTAAGCAGCGTACACCGACACTGTGGTTTTTTGATCAAGCAAGCAGTGACTTGGTAGGGAAAATTGATGATGATATCTTGCTACCCCATGATTGGATTTCAACCATAGCCCCTATAGTGAGGAATAATGCTAATGCGGGCATGCTAGGTTGTTGGATTTTTATGGAAGAGGATTGGGTTGAATCACTTGCAAAACATAAATATGTCCAGCTAGGGGAAAATGAAGTTTTTCAGAATATGTGGATTGCTGGTCAGTCCTTCTTAGCTAGAAAAGAAATATTAACGAGATATATACACGCTGAACATTACGGTTATGGGTTTCCTATAGATCAGTACCGTATGACACGTGATGGCTATGTTAATGGTTTTCCTTTGCCTATTGTTTATGCTCACAACATGGATGACCCTAGATCTAGTCACTATTTATACAAAAATGACGACTCACTCGCAGAACATGCAGCTTTGACTGCTAGAGTTAGGGGTTTTAATAATTCTGATGAATATGCACAATGGATTGCTGAAGATGCAAAAAACATTTTAATTGAGCCTGTAAAAAAACAGCTAAAAACAGAAACCATACAAAGAGATCGAAGTTTGATCGGTAGGGTTCGAAGAAGACTAACAAATTTAATATAGTTTTTTGTTCTGTTTTACAATTTATTTACCAAGGTTTACTTAATCATTTCATGGGTGAAGACCTATGATGAATTACAAAATATAGCGTGATTATTAATGGATAAAAAATTACTTATCGTCATTCTTAACTATCTGGCCACAGATGTAACCGTTGACTGCCTGCATTCACTGTCTTGCTGTGATGTTGTGAATAGTGGAACGGCAAAGGTTATCGTCTGGGAGAATGGGACGGGTGTTGATGCAGTAAAAACATTAAGCGATACGATAGAGAGCAATCAATGGAATCAATGGGTGGACTTGTTGGTTTCATCGACAAACTTGGGGTTTACTGGGGGAAATAACCGGGTTATTGAAGGCGTGATGGAAAGTGACAATGTACCTGATTATTTTTTGTTATTGAATTCGGATACTTTAGTGACGGATGACTCATTAACAACGCTGATCGATTTTATGGATTGCCATACTGCTGTCGGTATTGCAGGTAGTCAATTGTTAACAGAAACAGGTGAGCATCAATGCTCACCCTTTCGTTTTCCTGGTATAGCATCTGAATTTGATCATAGTCTTAAACTTGGTATGGTTTCACGGCTATTATCTCGCTGGAATGTGGCAATGATACCCCCAGAAAAAGCAACACCAGTTGATTGGGTATCTGGTGCTAGCATGATATTACGAACAGAAATGCTCAAGCAGATTGGGTTATTAGATGAAGATTACTTCACTTATTTCGAAGATGTCGATCTTTGCAAGCGTGCTTGTCAGACAGGCTGGGATGTGTGGTATGTGCCACAAAGCCAGGTAATTCATCTTGAAGGCGCTTCTAGTGGTATAAGCAAAAAAATTATTAAACGACGGCCTCAATTCTGGTTTCAAGCGCGGCGGCGGTTTTATCTAAAACATGAGGGAAAGTTCCGTTCATTGTGTATAGATGCAGCTTTTATTTTAGGCTTTCTACTTTGGCGTTTACGAAGATTATTGCAAGGAAAACCAGATAATGATCCACCAAAAATGTTGATAGATTTTATTCGCAATAGTACTTTTTTGAATGGGTTTAAATTACCAAAAGTGCAAATATAATTGTAACCGTTCACCTCCCCCTTTGAAAAAGGGGGATTGAGGGGGATTTGTCTAATAAAATCTCCCCTACCCCTCTTTTCCAAAGAGGTGGACTGAACGGTTACATATAATTAGGATAGATGCAATATGGTTAAGAATGAGTTTACTTCAATTTTCGATGTTTTTTTCTCGCTGGTCGAAATGACAGACCCTTTAAAGTTTAACCAGTGCTTTATTAGCCATTAATTTTTTATATTTAAATTAAACCATGAATAGTCGATTGTTATCATTTTGGAGTTTAGGGCAATGAATGTAGGTGTTGTTGTGATAGGACGGAATGAAGGGGAAAGATTGCGGGAATGCTTAGCATCTGTATGTCCTTCAGCAGAGGATGTGGTTTATGTAGATTCTGGTTCGACTGATCACTCCCTTTTAATTGCTAGAGAAATGGGGGTTCATATCCACGAATTGGATGAATCAGTACCTTTTTCTGCCGCTCGTGCTCGCAATGAAGGTTTTGCTTATTTGTATAAACAAAACCCTACGATTCAGTTTGTTCAGTTTATTGATGGGGATTGTACACTTTCTGATAGTTGGTTGGAAAAGGCTAGTAATGAATTAGCATTACATGCTGACTATGCTGCGGTTGTAGGGCATCTTCAAGAGTTACATCCAGAAGACTCAATTTACAATCATTTATGTGCGATGGAGTGGCGAATGTCCGCTGTTGGTGATATTACTGACAGTGCCGGCCTTGGTGGAATTTCAATGATAAGCGCGAATGTATTTAACCAGCTTAAAGGTTTTAATCCCAATTTAGTAGCAGGAGAAGAACCCGAACTTGCCGTACGTATGGCTTTAGCTAATTATAAGGTAGTCAAGATTGATTATCAGATGGCTGTACATGATGCTGACATGCATCATTTCTCTCAGTGGTGGAAACGTACGATAAGAGGAGGTCATGCCATTGCTCATCGGGCATTTTTAAATGGTAGTTCAGCCGCGCGAGATTGTGTCAGGGAACGAAGCAGTATCTGGTTGTGGGGAATTGGGTTGCCGTTATTGGTTATATTTACGATTATGCCATCAAGCGGCTGGAGTGCTTTGTTATTAGCGGGTTATCCAGTACTTGGTTTTCGAGTTTTCCGGTATCGCCGGAAACTTGGTGACATACCATATGATGCTATTTTATATGCCAGTTTTATCGTGATAGGAAAGTTTGCTGAAGGAATCGGGTTGCTTAAATTTCACCAGAATAGGTTGCAACAACGCTATGAAATTATTGAGTATAAATGATTTCCTGATTACCCATGAGTTTCCGCCAAATCAGATGGGAAACCAATAAAACCAGATGCACCACGTCATCCCCGAGGTTTTTTATCGGGGATCCATTCTCAGTAGACTAGATTCCTGCTAAGAGAATGCAGGAATGACGGGGTTGCAATGTTGGCTTTGTTAAAATGGCGGAAGCTCATGGGTAATCAGGAATGATTTTATAATTGAGAAAATATTATTGGCAGTACCTAGAGTAACCCTCCTTTTGTACAGATATTCACGATTAGGTTAAGCAAAGTCGTGTTAAAAAGGCCATAAATAGTAGGTTTACTGAAAGGGTGGAAAAGCTGTTTTAATTTAGCTTTGATTGACGCAAATTAATTTTAAAAACACAGGATAATAAAAGAGGAAAACATGGATATTGCAATCATAGGCTGCGGGTTCGTAGCAGATTATTACCTGGCTACATTACAGCTTCATCCCGAGCTTAAAGTACTTGGTGTGATGGATCGGAATACAGAACGTGCAGAGCATTTTGCTAGTTTTCATGGTCTGGAAGTTTACCCGTCGATAGATGCTTTGCTTGCTGATCAACGTATTCAAATTGTTGTAAATCTTACTAATCCAGATTCACACTATGAAGTTTCTAAGGTTTGTTTGGAATCTGGCAAGCATGTGTACTCAGAAAAGCCTTTGGCAATGAGCTTCGACGATGCTAATGAACTGGTTGAAATAGCAGAGAAAAAAGATTTGCAGATTGTAGGTGCTCCTTGTAGTTTACTAGGGGAAAGTGCGCAGACTCTATGGAAGGCCATTCGGGACAAGGAAATTGGAGATGTTTATACGGTGTATGCAGAAATGGATGATGGGCTGGTTCATCGAATGCCTTATAGAAAATGGTTTAGTGCTTCGGGTATTCCATGGCCAGCACATGATGAATTTGAGGTTGGGTGTACGCTTGAACATGCCGGTTATGTGCTAAGTTGGCTACCCGCTTTTTTTGGACCAGCAGTGTCTGTAACCGCTTTTTCATCGGAGCAGATTAAAGATAAAGAAACGGATTTTCCATTGGTTAAACATGGTCCTGACCTTTCCGTAGCCTGTATTAAATTTAAGTCAGGTGTGGTTGCTCGATTGAGTTGTAGTATTATTGCCCCGCATGACCATAGTTTGAGAGTGTTTGGTCAAAAGGGTATTTTGTTTGTTGATGATACTTGGCATTATCGGTCAAAGGTTTATATGCGTAGTTTATTCAATATACGACGAAGAATGATTATCAACCCCTTTAAGAAGAAAATTAAATTGCTTGGTAAGCAAAGAGCCAAGATTAAATTTGGTGGCTCACAAAGTATGGATTTTAGTCTAGGTATTGTTGAACTGGCTAGTTCTATTCAAGAAAAGCGGCTTAGCCGGCTCTCGCCTCAATTTAGCTTACATGTAACTGAATTGGCTTTAGCTATTCATAATGCGGGAGTTGATGGTAGTTGCTATCGTGTTCAGTCAAGTTTTGATCCTATTGACCCGATGGAGTGGGCCATATGAGATCGAAGAGTACTTTGTCCTCAAAAATATTGGTAACGGGAGCTTCTGGTTTCATTGGGCGGGCTGTTGTTGCAGAGTTATCTGAAAAGGGCAAGAGTGTTATCGCAATGGTAAGGCGGCCTGAACAGGCAGGTCTATTTGCTAATTATAAAACTGTATCGACAATCATTGCTGATGTTAATAACTTGGCGTCATTAACATCAGCAACACAGGATGTGGATACAGTGATTCATTTAGCTGGCGTAGTATGGGGTGGGCAAGCAGGGATGCACAGGGTTTTTGTTGAAGGAACTCAAAACCTTATACATGCAATGCATCAAGCGTCTGCTACTCAATTGATTCTGGTTAGCAGTATATCAGTATATGACTGGTCCAAAGCCACTAAAACCCTAACGGAATCATCACCCATTATACAAGGGGAATCCAATGAGCAAGGTGCGTACTCCCAGGCTAAAGCACAGCAAGAAGCAATTGCACGAAAATTATGTGAAAAATATGATATTAATTTGACTGTTATTCGTCCTGGCGCTGTTTTTTCGCCTGAAAAAATTGATGCGGCTGATATAGGGCCTCGTATTGGTTTTTTACAGTTTGTGGTTGCACCCCAGCGAACCCTTCGTACAATTCATATTAAATTTATTGCTGAAGCCTTGAGTTTAGCAAGTTCAGTTGCTCTACCTAATGGGCTAACGATAAATTTGGTTAATGACGACCGTATGACAGCATGGGATTTTTCTCGTTATATCAGAAGTGCTTCAAAGTCTATGTGTTGGATAATTCCGATACCCAGTGTGCTCATCATGTTGATTGCTAAATTAGCTTATACCTTAGCAAAATTAGTAGGGCATGAACATCAGCTCCCTAGTCTATTATGCCCATCCCAAGTTAGCAGTCGATTCAAGTCAGTTTCTTTTGATAACGCTTGTTGGCGAAAATACTTACCATCAAGTTCACCTCGCCCATTAAAGGATATGTTAATTGAAAGTCTACCGTCAAAAAATATAAATACTTCCGAATGAATAATCAGCTATCAGAATTAAAAAAAACTAATTTAAAACCCAATATCGCATACCTCACGGGATTTTATGCGCGAGTTGGTGATACATTTATTCGACGTGAAGTAGAGGAGCTTCGTCATCTAGGCTGGAATGTAAGTACTTTTTCAATACGTCGAGCTGATTCTAGTGAACAAGTCTCAGAAGATATATTAAGAGAACAGGCCTCTACTTTTTATATTCTGGAGCAGGGAAAGTGGAAGTTAGGGCTTAGCTGTATCAAAATGGCTTTAACACATCCATTGCGTATGGTAAAAGCAATTCAGCAAGCTCAGAGAATTCGTTGGCCAGGAGCTAAATCACTTTTATGGCATCTTTTCTATTTAATAGAAGCCTGTAGTTTGGCAGAGCAACTTATTAAAAGGGATATAGCTCTCATACATAACCATATTGCCATGAGTTCAGGTACCGTTGCTTTACTAGCATCAAAATTGGCAGATATACCCTTTAGTTTGACTGTGCATGGTCCGCATGAGTTTTTTAACCCTGAACATTGGGGGCTAGGTGCTAAAATTGCAGCATCAAGTCTGACAGTGTGCATTAGTCATTTTGGAAAAAGTCAATGTATGTTGTTTTCTCCACCAGATTGCTGGCATAAATTACAAGTGGTTCATTGTGGTCTAGATAATCTTTTTTTGAAACAAGCTATCTCAAAACCTAAAGATTCAAGAAAATTAATCTTTGTTGGACGGTTAGACCCTGAAAAAGGATTGTTGATATTAGTGGATGCAGCCGCTCAAGTGAAACAGAAAGGCATAGAATTTGAACTGCTGATAGTTGGCGGAGGTGAGTTGAGAGCATATATTGAAGAACATGTTAAAAAGTTAAGGTTGCAAGATAATATTAAATTTCTTGGTTGGCGTGGTAGTGAAGATGTGCGGCAATTAATTACAGATAGTCGGGCAATGATTCTACCTAGTTTTGCTGAAGGAATTCCGGTCGTATTAATGGAAAGCTTGGCGTTGGAGCGTCCGGTCATTAGTAGTTATGTTGCGGGTATTCCAGAATTAGTTGTTAATGGAGAAACAGGCTGGTTGGTGCCTCCTGGATCAGTAGATGAGTTAGCCTCCGTTATGATTACGGCACTACAAGCTTCTCCACAAGCTCTGGCTAAGATGGGGAAAGCGGGACGGCAGTATGTTCTCAAAGAACATGCAATAACATCGGAAGCTAAAAAACTGAGTGATTTGTTTGCAAATTTGTTATGACTTCTCTTAATTTGTGATAAAAAAAGCGAATAGAGCTTTCTAAATTTTATACAACAAGGATCCCTAATGGATTTTATTAATTATTTGGTTATTGTGTTTTCCTGTCTTCTGGCAATACCAACGCTGTTTTTTACAGTACAGGTAGCTGTAGCAGCAGTTAAGACCATACCCTCTACTGCAAAGGAAGGTCGACGACCCTCTATCGCAATTCTTATACCGGCTCATAATGAGGAAAGAATTATTAGTCAAACGTTAAATTCGATTAGTCCTCAATTACAAAATAATGACAGGCTATTGGTTGTAGCGGATAATTGCAGTGATGATACGGCTAATATAGCAAGAAAGTTTTCAAAACACGTTATTGAGCGTAGGGATGAAACTCAATGTGGAAAAGGCTATGCTCTGGATTTTGGTCTTCAGTTTTTGGCCGATAATGAGCCGCCAGAAATTGTTATTATTATTGATGCAGATTGCAAGTTATCAGAAACATGCATTGACCTTTTGGCGAAAAAGGCAGTAAGTGAGAATAAACCTGTTCAAGCACTTTACCTTATGGAAGCTCCAGAAAATAAATCACTTACTCAGGCAGTAGCTGAATTTGCTTGGCGAGTTAAAAATCAGGTTAGACCACTGGGGGCGATGTATTTAGAATTGCCTTGCCAACTTATGGGAAGTGGGATGGCTTTTCCATGGGAGCTGCTTCAGAAAGTTAATCTGGCTCATGGCAATATGGTTGAAGATATGAAGCTAGGTATCGACCTGGCAGTGCTAGGTTATGCGCCAGCGTTTTGTCCCGGTGCTGTGGTGACTAGTGAGTTTCCTGTTTCTCAAGATATTACCAATACTCAGAGGAAACGATGGGAGCATGGACATCTTACGACAATCATCTCTGAAGTACCAAGACTTATAGCAGCAGCAATTAAACAGAAAGATAAAAAGTTATTAGGTATGGCTCTAGATTTATCAGTTCCTCCTCTAAGTTTGTTAGGGTTGTGTTTAATGATTGCAGTTAGTTTGGCTGCTGTTCTAACAGTGATAACGAATAACACAGTACCTATACAGATACTTTCAATTTTAATCAGTTTTTTTATGGCTGCAGTTTTTACAGCTTGGTTTAAATTTGCAAGAGAAATCATGACATTGAAAGATTTGTGTGGGATCCCTTTTTATATATTACGAAAAATCCCTCTCTATTTTTCATTTCTGTTAAATAGGCAACGTGATTGGGTAAAGACGGAAAGGGATTAGTGAGTAATGAGTTTGGGGGGTACATCGGCAAATAATCTGTAAGGAATCCTTAATAAATTATATAATTCAAATGGTTATGACGTTTTTTAATATCGGTATGGTAATCGGTAAAAATAGTTGAATAAGTTATAATACGTATTGTATTTCAATATCTTATATGGAATGAGAAGCGGCAT
>Ga0256840_1003202_pt1 | contig 13488 bp, 11 predicted proteins | sample 355202metaG_FD_185969 | JGI IMG/M metagenome (GOLD analysis project Ga0256840, IMG submission 185969) | Hydrothermal vent microbial communities from Mid Atlantic Ridge, Atlantic Ocean - 355-202 | ecosystem: Environmental > Aquatic > Marine > Hydrothermal vents | place: Atlantic Ocean: Mid...
ATATTTTTTTTTGAAAATGACAGTTTATAAAATATTAACAAGACCTTATTTAGCCTTGTTGTTTCTTGGCTTCGATACTTAAAGTAGCGTGTGGTACTAAACGTAAACGCTCCTTTTGGATTTTTTTTCCGGTAACACGGCAAATTCCGTATGTTCCATTTTCGATACGGATTAAAGCATTTTTTAAATCACGAATAAATTTTTGTTGCCTTAAAGCCATTTTTACATTTGCCTCTTTAGACATTGTTGCCGCACCTGATTCATTTGGTTTAAAAGTTGGTGCTGTATCATCGATACCGTTACTACTGTCATTTCGGTATGAGCTGGTTAAAATTTCATAATCTTTTTCGGCTCTTTTTATTTTTTCCAGAATTAATTCTTTAAATTCTTGTAATTCTTCTTTTGAGTATTTTTCTACTTTATCTAACATAACTAATCGGCTTTTTTAATTTTGATTTTAGTTTGTATATCATCAAATGCAATTTCTGTTCCATTTTGAATATTTGGACTAAAATTCAAATTATTTATTAATGTTTCGTTTTTTATATAGTTTTCATTTTCTCTAACTGCATCTTCCAACTGTTTATTGTTTTCTAGCTCTAAATCTATCTTGTCAGTCACTTCAAAATCGGATTCCTTACGTAAATTTTGAATTCTGTTTATCAACTCTCTTGCAATTCCTTCTTTTTTAAGGGTATCACTAATGGTAACGTCTAAAGCAACAGTTAATCCGTCTTGATTTGCTACTAACCAACCTTCAATATCTTGTGTTTTAATTTCAACTTCATCAACAGATAGAGATACAAGTTTATCGTTAATTGTTACCTCAATAATACCATTTTTTTCTAAATTAGCAATATCTTCTGCAGAAAATTTAGCAATTTCTTGTCCTACAAAACGCATATCTTTTCCGAATCTTGGTCCTAAAACTTTAAAATTAGGTTTTACGGTTTTCACTAAAATATCGGATGCATCATCTAATAATTCTACTTCCTTAACATTTACTTCGGCTTTAATTAAATCTTGAATTGCTAAAATATCTTCTTTTTCCTTTAAGTCTAAAACAGGAACCATAATTCGTTGTAATGGCTGACGCACCTTAATAGATTCCTTTTTTCTAAGCGACAAAACCATAGAAGATATCTTTTGTGCTTTTTGCATTTTTCGCTCTAAATCTTTATCTACATAAGTTTCATTGTACTCAGGAAAAAAAGTTAAATGTACTGAATCGAAAGGTTCTTTATTGGTGCTTTCATTCAAATCTTTGTACAATCTATCGGCAAAAAACGGTGCCACAGGTGCCATTAATTTTGCTAATGTAATCATTGTAGTGTACAAAGTTTGGTATGCCGAAATTTTATCTTGACCATAAGCTCCTTTCCAAAAACGTCTTCTACTTAAACGTACATACCAATTACTTAAAAATTCGGTTGTGAAATTTTGTATCGCACGAGTTGCTTTTGTTGGTTCGTAATCGTTATAAAAATTTTCTACGTCCTTTATTAAAGTATTTAATTCGGATAAAATCCATCTATCTAATTCCGGACGTTCGTTATAATCGATATCTTCTTCCGCGTAAGCGAAATTATCGATGTTTGCATATAATGCGAAGAATGAGTAGGTATTATAAAGCGTACCAAAAAATTTACGTTTTACTTCATCAACACCTGCCAAGTCAAATTTTAAATTGTCCCAAGGGTTTGCATTGGAAATCATATACCAGCGAATAGCGTCTATTCCGTGATTTTCAATAGCTTGAAACGGCTCTACGGCATTGCCTAAACGTTTAGACATTTTTTTACCAAATTTATCTAAAACCAAACCATTAGACACTACATTTTTGTAAGCAATCGAATCGAAAACCATTGTAGCAATAGCGTGAAGCGTATAAAACCAACCACGTGTTTGATCGACACCTTCGGCAATGAAATCTGCCGGAAAAAATTTGTTTTCATCTATTAGTTCCTTATTTTCAAAAGGATAATGTTGTTGTGCGTACGGCATTGAACCGGAATCAAACCAAACATCTATCAAATCGCTTTCGCGTTTCATTGGCTCTCCTTTTTTGGAAACCAAGATAATTTTATCGACAATATTTTTATGTAAATCGATTTTATCGTAGTTCTCCTCAGACATATTCCCAATTTCAAAATCGGCAAAAATATCTTTATCCATAAAACCGGCATCAACCGATTTTTGCATTTCTTCTTTTAATTCAGCCACCGAACCAATACAAGTTTCTTCACTTCCATCTTCGGTACGCCAAACAGGTAATGGAATTCCCCAAAATCGCGAACGTGATAAGTTCCAATCATTAGCATTTTTTAACCAATTTCCAAAACGACCTGTTCCGGTTGCTTTTGGTTTCCAATTAATATTTTGATTAAGCTCGTACATTCTATCGCGTTTATCGGTTACTTTTACAAACCAACTGTCTAACGGATAATACAAAACAGGTTTGTCTGTTCGCCAACAATGCGGATAATTATGTTTGTGTTTTTCTACATGAAAAGCTTTATTTTCTTCTTTTAGTTTTATTGCCAACTCCACATCTACCGAGCGAATTGGTTTTTCGTCATCGTCATAATATTCATTTTTAACATATTTACCGGCAAAATCACCCATTTCCGGTCTAAAACGACCTTGTAAATCTACTAGTGGTACCGGATTTTCGTTTTCATCTAAAACCAACATTGGTGGCACTTCGGGAGTTGCTTCTTTTGCTACTTTTGCATCATCTTGACCAAAAGTAGGAGCTGTGTGTACAATACCTGTACCATCTTCGGTAGTTACAAAATCACCGGCAATTACTCTAAAAGCATTTTCAGGATTTTGATATGGAAGTGTGTATGGTAATAATTGCTCGTATTTTGCCTCCAATAAATCTTTCCCTTTACACTTTTTTGCAATGAAAAACGGAATTTTCTTATCGTCTTTTGTAAAGTTTTTTAAGGCTTCTTCTGTTTCAACCTCAACGAATCTTTTACCAAATTGTTTGTTTACTAAAGCCTCAGCTAAAATCACATTTATTGGTTCAAAAGTATATTGATTATGGGTTTTTACTAAAACATAATCTATCTTTTTACCAACAGTTAAAGCAGTATTACTCGGCAAAGTCCAAGGTGTGGTTGTCCAAGCTAAAAAATACACATCTCCGGATACTTTACAAGTTTCCGGCAAGGTTTCCTTAATCGCTTTAAACTGAGCAACAACCGTAGTATCGGTAACATCTTGGTAGCATCCGGGCTGGTTAAGTTCGTGCGAGCTTAAACCGGTTCCAGCCTTTGGTGAATATGGCTGAATGGTATATCCTTTATACAAAAGATTGTTGTTATATAATTGTTTTAACAACCACCAAACCGTTTCCATATATTTTGGCTTGTAAGTAATATATGGATCGTTCATATCAACCCAATGACCCATTTTTTTTGTGAGTTTTTCCCAAATATCGGTGTATTTTAGAACAGCTTTTTTACAGGCTTCGTTATACTCTTCTACAGAAATTTTAGTACCTATATCTTCTTTGGTGATGCCTAATTCTTTTTCCACACCAAGTTCTATTGGCAAACCATGTGTGTCCCAGCCTGCTTTTCGTTTAACTTGGTAACCTTGCATGGTTTTAAAGCGACAAAATAAATCTTTAATCGTTCTACCCATAACGTGGTGAATTCCCGGCAATCCGTTTGCCGAAGGCGGCCCTTCGTAAAACACGAAAGGTTTATTTTCATCTCTTTGTTCAATACTTTTTTGAAAGATATTATTTTCTTCCCAAAAGTTTAGAACACCATCTGCTATTTCTGTAAGGTTTAGACCTTTATATGTATTAAATTTACTCATGAATCGGTAGTTTCTAACAATCTGCGAATTTATACAATTACTATAATATAACGAAAGGAAATGAAAAAAAGAATAGAATTGTTTCTATCTAATGATTTTGAACAACATAATATTAGATTTTTGAAACAAAAAAACCACGATAAAATCGTGGTTTTTTGTGTGGTACCTCCAGGAATCGAACCAGGGACACATGGATTTTCAGTCCATTGCTCTACCAACTGAGCTAAGGTACCAATAAAATAAAACATTGATGTCTTATTTTCGGAGTGCAAATATAGAGCAAATTTCATATCTGCAAAACATTTTTTAAAAAAATATTTTCTTTTTAATTGTTTTTCTATTTTTGCAAGATGAATTTGATAATAGACATCGGAAATACACGAGCAAAACTAGCTGTTTTTAAAGAAGATAGAATTGTTCTTCAAAAAAAATCAAAGCACAAAAATATTTTAAAAAAAATCAAAAAATTATTTTCAGAGCTTTCTATTTCTAACACAATTATTTCTTCAGTTCATCAAAAAGAGGAAAAATTACTTCAATTTCTAAAAGAAAACAGTAATTTAATCGTTTTAAACCATCAAACAAAAGTGCCGTTTCTAAACCATTACAAAACACCTACAACCTTAGGTGTAGATCGCATTGCATTGGTTTCGGCAGCGATAAAAGAATATCCAAACCAAAATGTCTTAGTAATCGATGCAGGTACATGTGTTACTTATGATTTTATATCTAACAAAAAAGAATATTACGGAGGTATTATCTCACCGGGAATTAAAATGCGTTATAAAGCAATGCATCATTTTACCAAAAAATTACCTGATTTAAAACCAACATTATATAAAGGAGAAGGAAACTCTACAGAAAACGCCATGCATCTGGGTGTTTTAAAAGGAATTTTTTATGAAATTGAAGGAATAATAAGTGAATTTCAAGCAAAAAATAACAATTTAACAGTTGTTTTAACAGGTGGAGATAAAAAAATCTTGTCCAACTTACTAAAAAGTAGCATATTTGCCAATCCTAATTTTATACTTTTAGGATTAAACTATATTTTAAATTACAATCTAAATGATTAAAAAGACAATTTTATTTGTAGCTATCGCATTTTCAATGCAGTTATTTGCTCAAAATAGTAATGTTTCGCCGTATTCCTTTTTTGGTTTGGGTGAGCAGTTCCCTAACAAATCTGTTGCAGAGCTTAGTATGGGTGGAATCGGTGGTGCACAAAATGGTGTTAAAAATATTTTTTACACCAATCCTGCTTCTTACAGTAAATTACGATTAACGGTATTTGATTTTAGCGGAAACAGTAAATATTTAAAAATAGATGACGGTAGCGACAAACAGAGCTCTTCTTCATTTACGTTATCACATTTAAGTATGGGATTTCCTATTACCAAAAAATCAGGTTTGGTTTTTGGCGTACAACCAAATTCAAAAGTTGGGTATAAATTACTGGTAGATGAAAATCCGAATTACATGGAAGGAGAGTCCGAATATTTTTCCGGTTATGGAAGCACCAACCGTGTTTTTGTAGGTTTTGGATATTCTTTCCCATTAAATATTAGTATTGGTTTGGAAGGAGATTATCAATTCGGAAACATCCAACGAAGCATTTTAAACCGAATCGAAGGTGTATATCTTGCTTCTATGTATCGAACTTCTTCTACTGTTGGAGGTTATTCCTTTAAATTAGGATTGCAACAACAAACAGAAATAAATAACAAATTACTTCTTAAAACAGGATTGACATTACGATTTAAAAATGATTTAGAACACAAAGGTGTGAAACAATTTTTAAGTTTGATAAATATTTCAAATCCGGATATTGTAGTTGTAAAAGATATTATTTTAGATGAAGACTTTACAAGCACGATTACCTCACCATTAAAAACCACTTTAAATGTTGGTGTAGGACAAGAAAACAAATGGTTTGCAGGAGTTGAATACAACAAGCAAGATGCCATAAATTTTAACAATGATATTGTAACGAGTTCAAATGTAGAATACAGCAAAATGAGTAGTATTTCATTTGGAGGATTCTATATTCCTAAAGCGAACTCAATCACCAGTTTTTGGGAGCGAGTTACCTATAGAGCAGGGTTTTACAACAAAAATACAGGTTTAAAAATAAAAGACGCTAACGGTAAATTTCAGGAGATAAAAGACTTTGGCATATCTTTTGGAGTAACACTACCAAGCAAACGAAAATTTACAAACATCAATATTGGTGTTGACTTTGGTCAAAGAGGAAAAGCAGAAGCTAATTTAATAAAAGAAAATTATTTTAATTTTAGAGTAGGCTTCTCTTTTGTAGATAAATGGTTCAAAAAACGAAAATTAAACTAAATATTATGGAGATGAAATTAATCAAAAGAAACGTAGCAGTAGTTTTACTACTATTTATGGGAATTATGTCAATGATGGCTCAAAACCGATATGGTTCTGATCCGGAAAAATGTAAGATGAATATTTCCTTATTCCACGAAAGTGTTAAAGCAAAAAATTATGCCGAAGCAGAAGAACCTTGGAAATGGGTTTACGATAACTGTCCGCAAGCATCTCAACATATTTACTCTGACGGATTAAAAATCGCTTTAAATAAATTAAAAAACGGAGATACTTCCGCAAAAGATTTAGTAAACGAAATTTACACCAAAAGAATAAAATATTTTCCTAAAAATTTAGGTAAAGTATATAGTGATTGGGCTAATTTCTTGGTAAAACAAAAAGCAAATGAAGATGTAATTTTTGAAAAATTAAATGCCGCATTCAAAGCAGATCCTGCAGGAATGAGTGTAAAAAATATCTTCCGTTTTTACAAGCAAGTTGTAAAAAAATATAAAGATACAGATACACAAAAAGTATTTGATACCTATGATGAAGTTGTAGAAGCTGTCAACAAAAAAATAGCTAAAATGACTAGCGATTATGCTGCACTCCAAAAGAAAATTGAAGCAGGTGAAACACTTAGTAAAAGTGAAAATTGGAAAGTAAAACACCAATATTACGAAAAAAACTTAGAAGGTTTAGGTAAAGTACAAGGTGGTTTAGATGCTATGGTAGAAGAAATTGCTACTTGCGACAGATTAATACCTTTGTATAAAAAATCATTCGAAGCAAACAAATCAAACGTACTTTGGTTAAAAAGAGCTGCACAACGATTAAATAAAAAAGGATGTAATGAAGACCCATTCTTTGTAAAACTTATCGAATCTTGGTCTAACGCAGATTCAACTTCTATATCTGTACTAAAATACTTAGAAAGTATTTACAGAAAACAAGGTAGAGTTGCTGAAGCTGATGCCGTTGCTCAAAAAATCTTTAATTTAGGAACGTCTGATGATAAAGCTAAATTTGTATATGGAAAAGCTCTTTCTTTATTTAATGCACGTAAATACGCACAAGCGAGTAGAAAAGCAAGAGAAGTGCTTAAATACAATCCTAAATTTGGAAAAGCGTACATCTTAATAGGTAGAGCTTACGCAAAAAGTGCCAACAGCTGTGGTAATAATGAATACGAAAAAAGAATGGTATATGTAGCTGCTGCAAATAAAATGGCACAAGCAAAACGTGTCGATCCAAGTGTGGGTTCATTAGTTAACAGATATTTAAAAAATTACAGAGCTAATTTCCCTAACAAAACATTAATTTTTCAAAGAAACCTGAAATCAGGAGACAAGCATAAAATTGGATGTTGGATTGGTGAAACCGTTAGAATTCCGTAATTTTGCATTATGCAAATTAAAACAAACATAATATTTAAAAGCATTGCTACTACCATTTTAGTAGCAATGCTTTTTTCTTGTGTTAATAATCGCGACAAAATAAACGATTTTATTGCCGATAAAAATTTACCAATTTCAGTAACCAAAAATATCTCTTTAATCCACACGGATTCCGGAAGAATGAAAAGTAAAATGATTACTAAATTATTAAATGATTTTTCCAATAGAACAAAAAATCCGTATCAAGAATTCCCAAAAGGAATACAATTAATTACTTTTGAAAAAAATGGAGATTCCACTACGGTAACAGCCAATTACGCCAGAACATACAAAAACACCGAAGTATCGGAATTAAAAGGCAATGTAGTTGTAATCAACAATAAAAAAAACATGAAATTGCTAACCGAACAATTATTTTGGGATCAAAAAGAAAATTATTTTTTCTCTAATAAAAAAACCATTTTAATTTCGGGTAAAGATACTTTGGTAGGAACAGATGGCTTTGATGCAAATGCCGATTTAACGAATGCTAATATGATGAATAATAAAGGAAAATTAGAACTAATTGAACCATAAAATTATGATTAGACTACACAAAATAATTGAATACTTATACTTGGCTTTCGCCTTATTTTTTACTTTTGAAGCAATCCGTATTTTTTCTACGGACAGCAAAAAAGCATCATTATTCATATTTTTTGCTGTAATGGCAATTTTTATGTTTTTCTTTAAACGAAGATTTCGTAAAAAACGCTTTGAAAATCAAGATAAAAAATAATGCTACTAGAGATTTTAATTATTTTATTTTCGGTTTTGCTGTCTGCTTTTTTTTCAGGTATGGAGATTGCTTTTGTTTCGGCAAACAAATTACAAATCGAAATTGAAAAAAATGAAGATTCCAAATCTTCAAAAATACTAGCCAAACTAACCAAAAATCCATCTAAATTTATCACTACCATGTTGGTTGGTAATAATATTGCTTTGGTAATTTACGGTTACTCTACAGGAGAATTATTAACGCGATTTTTAGAACCTTATATTTCTAATTCGTTTGTATTATTACTCATTCAAACCTTTATTTCTACTATTGTTATTCTAGTTACGGCAGAATTTTTACCAAAGGCAATTTTTAGAGTTTATGCCAATCAATTTTTAAAAGCTTTTTCAGGCATTGCATATTTTTTCTATATCATATTTTATTATATATCCGATTTTATTACCAAAATATCCAATTTTATTTTAAAAGTAATATTCAATGAAAAAGAAGTAAAAGAACAACAAGAATTTAGTAAAAAAGAACTCGGTCATTTTATTAGTGAACAACTGGAAACATCCGATAATGATGAGGTAGATTCTGAAATACAATTATTTCAAAACGCGTTGGAATTCCATAATGTAAAAGCTCGTGAAGTGATGATACCCAGAACCGAAATTGTAGCAATCGATGTACACGAATCCATAAAAAAATTAAAACAGATGTTTATCGATTCGGGTTTATCAAAAATTTTGGTATATAAAAATTCTTTAGATGATATTATCGGTTATGTCAATGCCTTTGAAATGTTTAAAAAACCAAAAAACATACGATCCATTTTATTGCCAATTGAACTGGTTCCGGAAACAATGCTCATCAAAAATATTTTAGAAACCTTAAGTAAAAAGAGAAAAAGTATCGCTATTGTTTTAGACGAATATGGCGGTACATCAGGTATGATAACCAAAGAAGATATTATTGAAGAATTATTTGGTGAGATTATAGACGAACACGATAAAATTGAAACAATTGAAGAAAAAATAAACAATCGTGAATTTCGTTTTTCTGCAAGATTAGAAATCGATTATGTTAACGAAACATACAATTTAGACCTTCCAAAAGAAGACTCTTACGAAACTATTGGCGGGTTTATTGTACATCATACTGAAAGTATTCCGCAAATAAACGAAGTTATCACCATTGATAAGTATCAATTTACCATTACAAAAGCTACAAAAACGAAGATAGAAGAGGTAATACTTAAAATTTTAGATATTGAAGATTAAAATGCTCTTTTATAAACTACAAAGTCTAAAATTAAGAATAAAAATCTTTTTAAGAGTTAAATTCTTTTTGTAATTTCGCGAACTAAATTAATTTAAAGAAGAAAATGGCAATATTATCAGATATTAGAAAGAGACCTATTTTTTTAGTAATTATCATCGGTTTAGCATTGTTTGCTTTTGTGTTAAGTGATATTCTTACAAAAAATTCTGGTCCAAGCAGAAAAAACATCGGTGAAATTAATGGTGAAAGTATTACACCTCAAGAATTTGCAAAGTATGTAGATGCACAAAAAAACCGCGGAGGTTCTACCATGCAAACCGTAAATCAAGTTTGGAATCAATTAGTTCGTGAAAAACTATACGATAAGCAAATTGAAGATGCCGGAATTGTAGTTGGAGAAAAAGATTTATGGGATGCCATTGTAAATATTTACAAAAACAGTCCGAATTTTCAAAACGAAGCCGGTTTATTTGATGAAAATAAATTAAAAGAATACATCGCTACACTAAAAGACAATCCTGCAGCTTGGCAAAACTGGGAAGCCAATTTAGAAAATATTAAAAAAAGTGTTAAACAAAGTACTTATAACAATTTAATAAGTGCCGGTTTAACAGCTTCATTAAAGGATGGCGAACGTGAATATTATGAAAATAACAAAAAACACAATGTAAAATTTGCCTATCAGCCCTATTCTTCTGTTAAGGAAGATGAAGCAAAAGTGACTGATGAAGAAATTAAAACATATATAAAAGCACATCCAAATCAATTTAAAGCAGAGCCAACAACAGAAGTTGAATTTGTGAAGTTTGATGTGAAACCTTCCAATACAGACATTAAAGCTGTAAAAGATGAAGTTACTAAATTGATAAATGATCACGAAGAATACAGTGAAAATATCAAACAAAACATTAAAGTAAATGGCTTTAAAAATATAAAAGACAATGAGGCTTTTGTAAATGAATATTCTGATATTGCATACAGTGATAAACCTTATTTTAAGGAAGATTTAGAGGAGAAAACATATGATACCTTGTCTAAATTACCAAACAATTTCGTTTACGGACCAATAAAAGAAGGTGATTATTTTAAGCTATACAAAAAAATTAAAGACGAAGATGTAAAATCGGTTAAAGCAAGTCATATTTTAGTTTCATATAAAGGTGCTCAAAGTGCTAAACCAACGATTACCAGAACAAAAGAGGAAGCTAAAACCGAAGCTGAGAAATTGCTTAAAAAAGTAAATGCAAAGAATTTTGCGGATATGGCAAAAGAATTTTCTGACGGACCAAGCGGTGCAAAAGGCGGTAGTTTAGGTGATTTTGGTAGAAAAGGAAGATTTGTTAAAGATTTTGATGAATTTATTTTTAGCAATCCGAAAGGGAAAATAGGATTAGTAGAAACTCCATTCGGATTTCATATCATAAAAGTAGATGATGTAAAAACAGATAAAGCATTAAAATTAGCTATTATTGCTCGTAAAATTGATCCTTCTACTAAAACAGAAAGTGAAATTTATCAAAAAGCTGAAACATTAGCTTCTGAAATAGAAAACGGTAAAAAATTGGAAGACTTAGCAAAAGCCGGAAATTACACCGTAAAAAAATCAAATAATATTACAGAACTTTCCGAAACAATAAACGGATTAGGAAACCAACGTGATATTGTAAAATGGACTTTTGACAAAGACACCAAAGTAGGTAATGTAAAACGTTTCGATTTAAACGATGGTAATTACGCTGTTGTTATCTTAAAAGGAAGATATGATAAAGGATTATCTTCAATTGCCAATGCAAGACCAAAAATAGAACCAATTCTTAAAAAAGAAAAGAAAGCTGCTATTATACGTAAAAAAATTAGTGGAAACAGCTTAGAAGAAATGGCAAAATCTATTGGTAGACCTATTTCTACCGCAGATGAAGTATCTATTATTAATCCTAATTTTAAAGTTGGTGGAAATGATGAAACCGTTGCAGCGGCATTACTAAACACCAAAGAAGGAGATGTAGAAATTATCGACGGAAAAAACGGTGTATTTATTATTAAAGTAGTAAAAGTGATTGAACCTTTTGATGTAAAAAAATACAGTACTTTTTCTAATAACATCACGCAAAAATTAAAATCAAAAACAAATAAAGTGTTTGATGCACTTAAAGAAAAAGCCGAAATTGAAGACAACAGAACCGTTTTCTATTAAAAAAAAGATAAAAATTATTTAATATGTAAATTTTTACGTATTTTTGCTTAGTATATAAATTAAGATTATTATTGAAAATTAAAATTAGATTAAAAATGAAAAATTTAAAAAGAATTTTATTCGCTATGTTAATCGTTTTCGCGATTAATACGCAAGCTCAAGATGAGGATAACCCTTGGGCAATTACAATTGGTACAAATGCCGTTGACTTCTTCCCTACCAATCACCCTAGCATTGTAGATGCTGCAGGTAATGATACTGGTTGGTTAGATCAATTTGGTAATGCAAGAGACCACTACAATTTTGCAGCTTCTCCAATTTCTAACGTACACGTTGGAAAATATATTGGTGATGGTTTTTCTTTAGGTGGTGCGGTTTCTTTTAACCAAATCGACCAAGTTGGCGAAATGTCAGTTCCTGAAAAAATCTATATCGGTTTAGATATGGATATTCGTTACGACTTAAACAATGCTTTTGGCGATACAAAATGGTTTGATCCTTATGCAACTTTTGGTGGTGGTTACACTTTCTTAGATAAAGATGGTGCAGGTACTTTAAACGGTGGTTTAGGTGCTAACTTTTGGTTAGCTGAAAACTTAGGTGTTAATGTATCTACTACATACAAACACACATTTGATGATACTTATTTATTACCTCACTTCCAACACAAATTAGGTTTAATCTTTAAATTTGGTGGTATTGATACTGATGGTGATGGTATTTATGACAAAAGAGATGCTTGTCCTGAAGTATTCGGTCTTGAAGCATTTAACGGTTGCCCTGATACTGATGGCGATGGTATTAAAGATAGCGAAGATGCTTGTCCTAACGTTGCAGGTTTAGCAGAATTAAACGGTTGTCCTGATACTGATGGCGATGGTATTGCTGATAAAGATGATGCTTGTCCTGAAGTAAAAGGAACAAAAGCAAATAACGGTTGTCCTGATGCTGATGGTGATGGTGTAATCGATTCAAAAGATGACTGTCCTAAAGTTGCAGGTCCAAAAGAAAATAAAGGATGTCCTTGGCCTGATACAGATGGTGACGGTATCTTAGATAAAGATGATAATTGCCCTAAAGTACCAGGTGTTGCAGCTAACAATGGTTGTCCTGTTGTTGTAGAAGTTATTGAAGTAATTACTCCTGAAGCAAAAGCTAAATTAGATTCTTATGCTAAAACAATCTTCTTTAATTCAGGTAAAGCTACTTTCAAGAAAGGCGTTACTGCAAAATTAGATGCAATTGCTGAAATTATGAAAGAATACCCTGATTCTAAATTTGCAATCGGTGGTCATACAGATAGTATCGGTTCTGCAAAATTAAACAAAAGATTGTCTCAAAAAAGAGCTGATGCTGTAAGAGATTACTTAATTGGTAAAGGAATTCCTGCTGAGCGTTTAACTGCTTATGGTTACGGAGAAGAATTCCCAATCGACACAAACAAAACGGCTGCAGGAAGAGCACATAACCGTAGAGTTGAAATTAAATTAATTGACTAAGTTTTATTAGACAGTTAAGTATATAAATACAAAACACCTAAATTAATTTTTAGGTGTTTTTTTTTATGTGGTTTTGTATTTGCTATACTTAGTCACTCCTTAAATACCATTCAATCAATTTATAATCAATAAAATAACTCATATAATTCTATTATTTTATAGTGTTTAATTGCAAGGTTTTTCTTATAT
>Ga0256840_1003203_pt1 | contig 13486 bp, 12 predicted proteins | sample 355202metaG_FD_185969 | JGI IMG/M metagenome (GOLD analysis project Ga0256840, IMG submission 185969) | Hydrothermal vent microbial communities from Mid Atlantic Ridge, Atlantic Ocean - 355-202 | ecosystem: Environmental > Aquatic > Marine > Hydrothermal vents | place: Atlantic Ocean: Mid...
TTTAATAAAACCTTAGGTATTTTGCACGACAATATTTGGAAACTTACTACTAAAGTCTTTGCCTTTTAATGCCAATTTGGCTGACATTTTACGTGCAATTTCTTTATATATTTCTGTCACTCGACTTTCAGGATCAGCCACCACTGTCGGGCGCCCACAATCAGCATACTGGCGTATATGAATATCCAGAGGCAATGAGCCTAATAATTCAATATTATTCTTTTTTGCCATAGAAACCCCACCACCCGCACCAAAAATAGCCTCTTCATGCCCACAATTACTACAAATATGCATGCTCATATTTTCAACTATACCCAAAATAGGCACATTAACTTTTTCAAACATACCCAGGCCACGCTGCGCATCGATTAAAGCAATATCTTGTGGTGTAGTAACAATCACCGCCCCACTAACCGGAATTTGCTGAGCTAAAGTTAACTGAATATCCCCCGTACCTGGCGGTAAGTCGACAATCAAATAATCCACATCAACCCAATTTGTATCATTTAATAACTGCTGCAAGGCATTAGTAACCATCGGTCCACGCCAGATCATCGGCTGATCTGCATCAATTAAATAACCAATTGAAATAGTTTGTATACCGTAAGACACTTTAGGCATCATTGTTTTGTTGTCCTGACTTTCAGGATAACCTGATAAACCCAGCATAGTTGGAATACTAGGCCCATAAATATCCGCATCTAAAATACCCACTGCCGCGCCTTCGGCTGCTAACGCTAAAGCTAAATTTACAGAAGTGGTAGATTTACCCACCCCACCTTTTCCGGAGGCTATGGCAATAATATTTTTTACATTAGCAATGGGCTTTAAATTATTCTGTACGGCATGCGAGACGATATTAACTTTAATATCCACTTCTACCGAACTAACGCCCTCTAACGCTTTAATTTGCTCCATAACTTGCTGCTTAAAACCCTCTATAAAACTTTTCGCGGGATACCCTAGTTCCAAACGAACAGCAACAGAAGTCCCCTCAACAACAATTGATTTAACAGAGCGTGCTGTAACTAAATCCGTTTCCACATTTGGGTCAATAATATTTTTTAATAAATTTTCTATATCTACTTTTTCAATCGTGGTCATATAAACAATTCCGTAGCCAATTAGTTAAAAACAAAGCAATAACCAAGTATTTTACTAGGTTATTGTTCAGCATTCTAGTTTTACAGCTATTTTCTATCGAAATAGTAAACTATTTTATGCCATAATAACGCTATTATTTTAGCCTCATACTACAAGTCATTTCTTAATCTATGTCAGATCGAAAAATTCTTATTACCAGCGCCCTTCCCTATGCAAATGGCCCCATACACTTAGGTCATTTAGTTGAATATATTCAAACTGACATTTGGTCACGCTTTCAAAAGCAACGCGGCAATGAATGCTACTATATCTGCGCCGACGATACTCATGGCACGCCTATTATGCTTAAAGCCGACCGCGAAGGCATAGAGCCTGAAGATTTAATTGCTCAAGTAGGCAAAGAACACTTAGCTGATTTTACCGAGTTTGGCATTGAGTTTGATAATTACCACAGTACCCATTCAGAAGAAAACAAGTATTTCTCCAGCTTAATCTATAATCGTTTGCGCGATGATGGGCATATCAGCTCACGTAGCATTACTCAAGCTTATGATCCCGTTAAAAAAATGTTCTTACCAGATCGTTTTATTAAAGGCGACTGCCCTAAATGCAGTGCTAAAGATCAATATGGTGATAGCTGTGAAGTTTGTGGTGCCACGTACTCACCTATTGAATTGAAAAACGCAATATCTGCAGTTTCAGGAGAAAAACCAGTAGAAAAAGAGTCCGTACATTTCTTCTTCAAATTAGCTGATTTTAATGTCATGCTCAAAAAGTGGACGACGTTAGAAGACCACCTCCAGACTGAAGTGAGTAATAAATTAGCAGAATGGCTAGAAAATGGCTTGCAAGACTGGGATATTTCTCGCGACGCGCCTTATTTTGGCTTTGAAATACCCGATGCCCCCGGTAAATACTTTTATGTTTGGTTAGATGCCCCTGTTGGCTATATGGCGAGTTTCAAAAATCTATGCACTAAAACTGATTTAGATTTTAATGAATTTTGGGCTCCAGACAGTAAAACAGAGTTATATCATTTCATCGGTAAAGACATTATTTATTTCCACGCTTTATTTTGGCCAGCAATGCTACATGGCGCCAAATTTAGAACACCAAGCGCAGTTTTTGCCCATGGTTTCTTAACAGTTGATGGTGAAAAAATGTCTAAATCACGCGGTACTTTTATTAAGGCGCGCACCTATCTAGATCATTTAGACCCTGAATATCTACGCTACTATTTCGCCGCTAAATTAAGTGCCGGCATTGACGATATAGACTTAAATTTTGAAGACTTCACACAGCGTGTTAACTCCGATTTAGTAGGTAAAGTAGTTAATATCGCCAGCCGTTGTAGCGGTTTTATTAAAAAACGCTTTGCTGGGCAATTATCCCCTCAATGCGCAGAACTTGAGCTGTTTCAACAATTCACGTTAGTCAGTGAAAACATCGCAGAGTTATACGAAACACGCGAGTATGGTAAAGCCATGCGAGAAATTATGGCCTTAGCAGATAAAGCCAACCAATATATTGATGAAAAAAAACCTTGGTTAATTGCTAAAGAAGAAGGTAAAGAGCAAGAGCTACATGATATATGTTCTATGGGCATCAACCTATTTCGCTTGTTAGTTGCTTACTTAAAGCCTGTATTGCCGAAATTAGCAACTGAAAGTGAATCCTTTTTAAATATCCAAAGTCAGCCTTGGCCGACTAATGCACAGCCTTTAGTTAGTCATGAAATTAAAGCTTTCAAAGCCTTAATGACGCGTGTAGAAGCGCCTAAAATCGCTGCTATTATTGAAGATTCCAAAGAAAATCTAGAAAAAACAGCTGTAGCACCAGCCAAAAAATTTGAGCCTATTGCTGATGAAATAGAGTTTGATGATTTTGCCAAAATTGATTTACGTATCGCTAAAATCGTCAAAGCAGAACACGTTAAGGGGGCAGATAAATTGCTACAATTAACAGTAGATATAGGCGATGAATCACTCAATATCTTTGCCGGTATAAAATCCGCGTATAAACCCGAAGACCTAGAAGGAAAGCTAACCGTTGTTGTTGCCAACCTAAAACCTCGAAAAATGAAATTCGGCATGTCTGAAGGCATGGTACTAGCTGCTGGACCTGGTGGTGCAGACCTATGGGTATTACACCCAGCTGATGGTGCTATTGCGGGAATGCGAGTTAAATAATGACCACACCTTCAGGAACACCCTTGAAATAAGACCTAAAATTTTAGCCTGCTTACAAAAGGCAGACTAAAGAACCGCCCTCATATAGTTACCTAAATTATTTCTTGCACGCCCCTTAGGAGGGGGCTCAATCTATATTTTATAGCCGATTCTTTTAGGCAAAAAAAAGACCTACAATGTAGGCCTTTTCTTAATCACTAAAATAAGAATTAAGCTTCTAACTCAACTAAACGCTTAGATAAAATTTCTTCTAAAGTAATAATTGCTTTTTCAAAGCCTTTAATACCTTCAGCAAGTTTATCTGTTGCCATACGATCAGCCGCATGCATTTTATCAAAAGTTGCTTTATCAACATTGATTTCTTCAATATCCATCGCTTTAGCAGCAACTGGATCTAGTTTACGAACTAACTCACCTTCAGTTGATTGTAATTCAGATAATAAAGCAGGTGCAATCGTTAATAAATCACAACCTGCTAATTCTATAATCTCACCAATATTACGGAAGCTTGCTCCCATAATTTCAGTTTTGAAATCAAATTTTTTGTAATAATTGTAAATCTCAGTAACAGAAACAACACCTGGATCTTCAGCTGGCTCGTAAGAATCACGACCTGTATCTTTTTTGTACCAGTCAAGAATACGACCAACAAATGGAGAAATTAGAGTGATTCCATTTTGCGCACATGCAATTGCTTGATGTTTACCAAAAATCAATGTTAAGTTAGTATGGATACCTTCTTCTTCAAGAACCTTAGCCGCTTGAATACCTTCCCAAGTCGCCGCCACTTTAATTAAGACACGTTCACGACTAACACCTGCGGCTTCATATTGTGCAATTAAATCACGACCTTTAGCGATAGATGCATCTGTATCAAAAGAAAGGCGAGCATCAACTTCAGTAGAAACACGACCCGGTACGATTTCAAGAATTTTAAGACCGAAAGAAACCGCTAAACGATCAAAAGCAAGAGAAGCAACTTCTTTATCCGATGCTGTAGCCCCTAAAGTTTCACGAGCTCCTTTTAAAGTATCATCAACAATAGCCTGGTACTGTGGCATTTGAGCAGCAGCAGTAATTAATGATGGATTCGTTGTCGCATCACGGGGTGTGAATTTTTCGATTGCAGCGATATCACCTGTATCAGCAACAGCAACAGTTACCGCTTTAAGTTGATCTAATAAATTAGCCATATATTGACACCTTTTTATAATTAAATATTAAAAAAACCAACACACTACTGTGTCGATAAATTAGGAAACACACCAAATTTTTATTCTAGCACGACTAAATTAAATTTAGCTTTAAACTTACGAATTTGTAGCTCTCTCTGTGCATACAGTTATGCTATGCGCATTTCTACCGGTAGAGTAAACAATAAATCCACTTTTCTTAATTGCAAGAGAATTAAGAAAAGTGGATTTAATAGGTAGTCCAATCTAAATATTGCAACAAACATAACTACCTTCAGCCTATTTAAGGCCGAAAGTAGTATAATATGAGGTATTTAAACTAGCCCGCGTGTTGCTTCAAGTACTTTTCAACACCTGTTAAAGCAACAACAGGTTCAGCTACTTCATCAATAGCTTCTACAGCAACTTGCTTTGCAGCACTCACTTGTTTTGCTAAATATTTAGCAACACTACTAGTCGTATGCTTTGGTCTACTCTCTAAATATTGAGCGACACCTGTTGGCTTATTACGAACAACTTCTGGCTTATTTTTAGCTTCTAATGCTCGCTTAAGCATATACTTGCTCACACTACTAACGGTTGTTACTTTACGAGTTGCTAAATACTTAGAAACACCACTCTTAACTGGCTTCGCATCAACATTATTTGCTAAGTATTTAGCTACACCTGTGACACCTTTGACAGCAGCTTTATTAGCTCGTTTAGCAGCAATAGCTTGTCTTGCGACATACTTAGCGACACTACTTGTTTGCGCTTGTCCTTGCAGGTATTTATCAACACTGCTTGGCCCTCTAGTTGCCGTACTGTGCGCATTTAAATACTTAGCGACTCCAGTCAGTCCATCCGAAGGAGTACTTTCACTTTCATCACTACGATAAATAGCTTGAGTGGATGATTTTTTACTGGAAAAAATATCTGATATAAAGCCAAACATACTTACCCCCGGTTCTGGTTACGCATATACTTTTCTACGCCTGTGGTTTTGTTTGCCGCAGCTTTTTTCTGCTCTACAACTTTTTTAGCAACATATTTAGCAACACTTGATTTAGGTGTTGGCTGGTTTGCTTCTAAATATTTTGCTACTCCAGATAGTTTAGGGGCTTTGCTCTGTAAGTATTTAGCTACTCCAGTTAAACCATCATTACTTTCATTACTTGATTTAGCTTTACGCTTACTAAAAAAGCCACCAGATTTAGCCGACCCTTTGGATTTAGCTGTTCCTTTAGATTTTTTAGAGTATAAAAAACCAGCAATTCCCAAAACAACGATAGCAAACAGCGGACTTATTGAAGACTCTGTTTCTGCTGCTGCCTCAGATGCAGCCTCTTCTTCTGCTTTGTCTGCCCAAACAGCTAAAGTAATTGACTTATTATTTATATCTGCTTTTTTATGCTTATACTCTGTATCGTGATAAAGCACTTCAGGCTGAAAAGCAGCTGCTGGATAATTAGCGTCTGGCTTTGTTTTTTCGCCTAAAGATGCCGCTGAACTATTAGACGAAGAAGAACCTTCATGCTTATAGTCTGTATCTTGAAATAAAACTTTGGGTTGAAAATCCGATGCAGGATAGTCATTTCCCGCCATTACAAGAGGACTTGCAAGGAATAAGGCAATAAATATGCCTTTTTTGATATTATTTTTTTTCACGCAATTCACCTATATGTCGTAAGAAACGAAAGAAGCCACTGACAGAGTATAACTAATCAGTGGCTATTCGTAAATGAGGATAAAAATATCCTCTATACGTTTTTTAGACTATAAAACTTCTTTTACAGTTTTAACAACATTATCAACTGTGAAGCCAAAGTGCTCCATCAATACACCACCTGGTGCAGACTCTCCAAATGTATCGATACCAACAACACCGCCTTCTAAGCCAACATATTTACGCCAGAAATCAGTAACACCTGCTTCAATCGCAACACGTTTAATACCAGGAATTAAAATACTATCTTTATAGGCCTGGTCTTGACGATCAAAAACATTCGTCGATGGCATAGAAACAACGCGAGCATTGATCCCCTCAGCAGCAAGTGCTTCTTGAGCTTTAGCAGCTAAATCAACTTCAGAACCTGTGGCAATTAAAATAACTTGAGTATCACCCTTCGCTTCTGACAAGACGTATGCACCTTTGCGCATAGCAGAAAAATCAGCAACATCATGTTTACGACCAGGAATACCTTGACGGCTTAATACTAAGCTAGATGGGCCATCTAAACGCTCAACAGCAGCCGTCCATGCAATCGCCACTTCAACAGAATCTGCTGGACGCCACACATCCATATTTGGAATATAACGCATTGCAGAAGTATTTTCGATAGGCTGATGAGTCGGGCCATCTTCACCTTGACCAATAGAGTCATGAGTTAAAACAGCAATCGTACGAATTTTCATCAATGCAGCCATACGGAATGCGCTTTTTGCATAATCAGAGAACATATGAAATGTTCCACCAAAAGGCATTAGGCCACCGTGTAGAGCCATACCATTCATAATAGCGTACATACCAAATTCACGTACACCATAAGAAATGTAGTTCCCTGGTTCTTTACCGCTAACATGCTTAAAGTCAGCACAGCTAGTCAAGTTAGAGCCGGTTAAATCAGCAGAACCACCTAAAAACTCAGGAAGTACAGGTGCTAATGCTGCAATGACATTTTGCGATGCTTTACGAGATGCAACGCTTGCTGCTGCTTCGTTAGTTTCAGCAATAATTGCATCGGTTGCTTCTTTCCAATTTGCAGGTAATTCTTTCGCCATGCGACGTTTGAATTCCGCTGCTAATTCTGGAAATTCTTTTGCATAAGCTGCAAATTTAGCATCCCAAGCAGATTCTTTTTCAGCGCCTGTCGCTTTAGCATCCCAACCAGCATAAATATCAGCAGGAATTTCAAAAGGAGCAGAAGTCCAACCCAACTCTTTACGAGTTAACGCAACTTCTTCATCACCTAATGCAGCACCATGACAATCGTGACTACCTGATTTATTTGGCGAACCAAAACCAATGATTGTTTTACAACAAATCAGTGATGGGCGGTCCTTTTCAGCTTTTGCTAATACAATAGCAGCATTAATAGAATCAGAATCGTGTCCATCAACTGAAATAACATGCCAGCCATACGCTTCAAAACGCTTTACTGTATCATCTGTATACCAACCATCAATATGACCATCGATAGAGATATTATTATCATCCCAAAATGCAATCAGATTGCCTAAGCCCCATGTACCTGCCAAAGAGCAAGCTTCATGAGAAATACCTTCCATCAAACAACCATCTCCCATGAATACATAAGTATTATGGTCAACAATATTATGTCCAGGACGGTTAAATTCATTAGCCAATAACTTTTCAGCCATTGCAAAACCAACGCCGTTCGTTATGCCTTGACCTAGAGGACCTGTCGTTGTTTCAATACCAGGCGCATAGCCATACTCAGGGTGACCTGCGCATTTTGAGTGTAATTGACGGAATGTTTTTAATTCATCCATTGGCAAGTCATAACCTGACAAATGCAATAATGAATAAATTAACATGGACCCATGGCCATTAGACAGCACGAAACGATCGCGATCAGACCATTCTGGGTTCGCTGGATTATGTTTTAAGTGATCATTCCATAATACTTCAGCGATATCCGCCATACCCATAGGTGCACCAGGATGACCTGATTTTGCTTTTTGAACAGCATCCATGCTCAAAGCGCGTATGGCGTTCGCAAGTTCTCTACGCGAAGACATATTCTTCTCCTGAGTTATTTTATAAGTTATTAAACGTAAAAATAGACATGTGTTAAAGCATGTCTATTCTATGATTCATTCAAGTAATAAAAAAACGAGTAGCAAAGCTACTCGTTTATTTTTTATTCCATGTTAGCGTGTCTTTCTCTCATTATTTCTTCCGGAATACCTTTCTCATGGATAATATGAGAAATAGTCGACTCCAAAAATAACAAAGTTGACAATTCAAATACGGTTCCCATAGGCATACCTTTGACTTTAGCGTACATCTCAGGGGTACCAATCTGGAACACACCATCAGCTAGATCGCCGATTGTTGAATTGCTTTTAGCAGAGATTAACATAATATCAGCGCCAACTTCTTTCGCTTTCTTAGTAAAGGCAACTAACTGTTCAGTCTCACCAGAGCCTGAAATAATTATTAATAAATCACCTTGTTTAATGCTTGGCGTGACAATTTCACCGACAACACTAACATCGTAACCGCTGTGTACTAACCTCATGGCAAAAAAATTACCTACAAGTTTAGAACGTCCAGCACCTGCTAGAAAAATACGATTTGCTTTATCAAGCATTGCCGTCAACTTTTCATCATACGAGTCATCAGTTGCTTCAAGAATGCTGGATAATTTATCTACGATAAGTTGTTGATGCATAATATTACGTCCTTATGCAGCGTCAACTAATTCACGAATCTCACGTGCCGCTTCTGCTGGAGATGCTGCGCCGTAAATAGCTGCACCAACAACAATAATATCTGCTCCTGCACGAACAACATCTTGAACAGTAGACTGGTTAATACCACCTGCAACAGAAACACGTACATTCAATCCTAAATCAGCAATTAATGCTAAGTCATTAAACGGTGTATCACCAGCGGCTTGAGCATCAAGACCTGTGTGTACGCCAACAATTTGTGCGCCCGCTTCAACAGTTGCACGAGCACATGCAGCTTTATCATCAACATTGATTAAATCAATTTGTGCTTCTGCGCCATGAGCATTTGCAGCAGCAATAACACCTTTACAAGTTGCCAAGCCTGAAACACCTAATACTGTACAGATATCTGCACCAGCAGCATAAAAAGGAGTTGCTTCGTATTCGCCAGCATCCATTGTTTTAAGGTCAACTAGTAATAATTTATCTGGAAATCTAGCTCTTAATTCTTTTACTAAGTTAATACCATTGTGTTTGATACATGGTGTACCGATTTCGAAGATATCAATTGATTCAGCTACTTGCTCAGCAAGTGCGACAGTTGCGTCGAAATCTAAAGAATCTAATGCCATTTGAATTAATGGTGTTGCCATGTTATGTACTCCGATTTAGTTATAATTTTGTTACATACTTTTATTTTTTATGCGGACGGAACTTTAAATCAGAAAGCAGGTTTATGTCAAATTATAATCTGTCAGTTAAACCATTCTAAACTTTCTACTTATTCCGTTCACACCCCTCTTTAAGCTTTACTTAACCTATAAGTTGCGCAAGTAATTGCACATACATCCTTATAATTAACAACAACTAACCTCACCATTGTGATAAGGTTTATTGATTTTCCAATTGCAAAAAAGAAATTGTCCTTTTCTTTAATTATTTTTTTTTGCGTAATCAATGTATTCAAAAACAGTCACAATTTTACTGATGCCAGGAACACTTTGTACCACTTTTGCCGCAGCAAGCCCTTCTTCTTCATGTACAATCCCCATCAAATAGACTACTTTTCTTTCCGTAATAACTTTAACGCGCGTCGCATCAAAGCCTGGCTTCCCCTTTATCTTCGTTAATGCATCTTTAACCTTAATAGTTATTAAAGCATCTTCACTGCGCGATTGCATAGTTGAGATAGGAGCAATGACCATTTCATTGTGTACTAATTTTACACCAGAAATAATACGTATGTTGGCAATTATTTTGTCGCGTATGGCTTCAGATTCAGCTTCACCTGTTACTAACACCTTACCATTATACGAAGTGACATTAAAGTGCGCATGCTCTTTTACACCATCCAAAGCATGCAACTCAATAATTGCGCTATCCTCAATATTCTCATCCAAGGCAATAACTGCGCTACTACGTCTATCATGCAAAAATGAAAGCCCTGTTAGCTCAGCAAGGCCATTAGCCAAGCTACCGCACCCAGTTAAACTGAAAATAAAAAACAATACGAGGCTTAATTTCATAACATTTGGCTACCAAATAACTGTGTATCTATCAAATCACACAGGCAATGTGTAATCAAAAGGTGCGCCTCATGAATCCTTACAACTGACTGGCTAGGCACACAAAGACATACATCAAACTCATGCAAGAGAGCTGATAAAGAACTTTCATTTTCCCCATCAAGCAATATGACCGTCATTTTTTTATCATGTGCAGCATTAATTAACCTAACAAGGTTCAGGCTACTCTCCTCAGCACTATAAAGCAACAATATATCAGACGCTTGCCCTAAAGCTCGTAATTGCTTAGCAAATATGTCATCGTAATGCTGAGTGCTTGCGATTGCTGTGATCATTTGCACATCATTTACCAGTGAGATTGCAGGCAACGATGGCCTTTCTCGCTCATAGCGATTAACCATTATTGATGCAAAATGCTGGGCATTTGCAACTGACGCACCATTACCACAGCTCAATATTTTTTTATCTGCTAGCAAGGCATTAACAATTTGCTGCGCAGCAAATTCGATTAACTCGGCCAACTCACTCAAAATAAGTTGTTGCGTTTGAATACTTTCTGTAATCTGATGGTTTATATTTTCTTGCAGACTCATATTTTAAAATGCATTTTTTATCCATTGCGGAGAAGTATCTCCCGTAATTGCTACAACATCAAACCTAATTGGCAGATCAATTTTTTTTGCCACGATATAATGCTTTGTTGCCGCAATAATACGCGCTTGCTTAGCCGCAGTAATACTCTCTAAAGCACTACCATAACGATCATTTTTTCGATACCTGACTTCAACAATAACCAGAACTCCCTGTTCATCCATAAGTAAATCCAGCTCACCCCACTTACACCGGTAATTACGCCCCACTAAGACTTGCCCTTGCTGCAAAAGAAAAGTCAAAGCCCGATCTTCGTACAGCCCTCCTTTATCTATTGATGTTATCTTAGTACGCACTCAACCCTTCTTCAGGCTTTACAAACAAACCTCTCTCTAGCAATAACTCAGGGATACTATCTTTAAAATCAACGGGGATATTCTCAGCAGTATCAATCAACGACGCCTCTCCTTGCTTAAATTTAGCACATATTAAACGCCGTTCGATTCGGTTAACTGCATTTAAGGACAATCCTCCAGTCGCGCCTTGATACTGTATTGAATCAAGCTTATTAAGGTGCGGAACTACATTATACGCATCTATACCAAACGCTATTAAACTTAGAAAACTACGTGGAAATTGCTCCCATGTCTTTTGCAACGTGCGTTTATCTAAATCACCTTGGTAAGCCTGGTCAAATAACCAAGGAATACTACAGAACTCAACCCCTTCCAGATCTATATCTTTTCTTGGCGCAGCCTGCCCACTATAGACTCTTGATAAACCATAGACAGCAACCGACGCTGCACGATTATGATAAAATTGCGGATTAATTAAACGCGCCACCTTACTGGGTGCAATCATAAATATAACGTCGATATCTTGCCGTCGATAAGGATTAGATTCAATATTTGTAACAAGCTTAGATAACATCTGAATACGGTACTGACTTTCATTTATATTTAGCAACTGCTTTACTGGAAGACTAAAATCTTTCGCATTCCGTGCAAAAGTCTGAATGTCCAGTATATTCCCCTCCAAATCATTCCATGCGTTTTTAAAATAGGTAGCCAAGCGCTCACCTTCCACTGTATTCGGGGTAAGAATTATGGCATTTTCATGCCCTTCAAACCGTGCTTGGTTAGTCACCTGCTGCACTTCATCAAGAGGGCTTAATGCGAACTGATACAAATTCACCTTAAACAAGTCCTCTACATAATTCAAGGCCAAAACAGGCACAGAGAACGTTACCCCCGCTGCTAACTGGCCAATAAGCTGTTTATTAAGCGGGCCTATAACCAACTGCGCACCATCTGCAATAGCCTCATGATAAAGCGCAACAATATCTTTACTTTGAGTGTCATAAAAATGCAAATTAGGACGCTGCGCATCTAGCTGGTGCTGGTAATAAGCCGCCATAATACCTTCTTTGACTGCTTGCGCATGAGTAACATAAGGACCTGATTCCGGTAAAAAAACTGCAATTTCATTAATATCCTGAATATTGACTATAGCAGAGGAAAAATAGCCCGATGCAATTAGCGACCGTCCTGGATGCTGCGTATATTTCTGCATCCAGTCATCTAGTGCCAGATTAAACCCCAACGAGCCTTTATTGAATTTACGCATAATGCTCGCTAGCTCAACCCAGCCCGAATAAATATCATATCTTTGCAAGTTTAGCTGACGCTCCTGCACATGAACAGGCAATAGGCTCAGCACCTCTAAAATAGAGATACTATTTTGAGTTTTTTCATCACCAAGCAGATAATCACCCAAGATAATTCGCTCACGCGCACTTGCCTCTAGCTGACCCGTTAGTGCAAAAGCAAATGCACGCGCACGACGATATTCAAGCTGCTTATTTCTAGTCAGTGCAAAAGGCTGAATTAACTGCAGCTGGTTAATTGCTAGCTCGGCATTCCCCGCACTTAAATCTATTTGCGCATGCAGTAAATACAACTGGTTACGCCACTCTAAACTCAAATCAGCCGGCCTGATTGACTCTACGTAAACTTTTGCTTGCCCATCAAAGCCACTTTTAAATAAAGCAAACGCCGTTTTTAATCGAAAAATATTTTGTCGCCTAGATGGTCGTTTCGCCAAGCTCTGATATAGGCTAGCTGCTTTTTTATACTCTCCTATAGCGTACAATTGATCTGCTTGTTGACTAATGCTTTGTGAGCCTAAGTCTAACGCCCGGTTCCCTTTAGACAAGGAACTACAACTAGTCATCAAGACCACACATAAAATCAAACTTAGCTCAATATATTGCTTCATAAATAACACACCTAAAATATCCCTAACATATTCTCACTGCCATTAAGTTAAGACTAATAAGAGGGCATGCTAATGAAAAACACACACTCAAGCGGTGCGCTTAACCCTTCAAATACCTACACTAACTCGCTTAACTTAATGGCAATATGCTATACCTCACCATCATAGCCGACTACCTTTACTAAGTAAAAACTATAGATAATCTATC
>Ga0256840_1003205_pt1 | contig 13478 bp, 15 predicted proteins | sample 355202metaG_FD_185969 | JGI IMG/M metagenome (GOLD analysis project Ga0256840, IMG submission 185969) | Hydrothermal vent microbial communities from Mid Atlantic Ridge, Atlantic Ocean - 355-202 | ecosystem: Environmental > Aquatic > Marine > Hydrothermal vents | place: Atlantic Ocean: Mid...
AAGCATCAAAACCATCTTGAAAATACCAGCCGGAAGTATTGTATTTTGTACTTTGATTTACATTCAAAAGCATTTTAAATTTCCGTACGGGTCGAAATTGAAAATCAAGCGCATATTGCTCATTGTAGGTCATATCTTTGATAAACCACCAGCGGTAACTTTCGGTTGAGCTGAAACCGGGCTTTTGCAAAAATTCATAACCGGAACTTTCTTCAATATCGCTTTTATAAAGCAAATTAAGCTCAATATCTTTTTTGGGGTAGATTTTAAATTTCAAATTTCCACCATATTTCCATTCATCATCGCCAAAACCATAGGCAAAATATCCGCCAAGGCTAATATTTCTGATTAATTTATCATTCGTATGCGCTCCTATTCCCAAACGGAATTTTTCAAATACGTTCCAATCCATTAATTTGTTCAAGTCTAAATTAACAAAGCCGATTGGGATGTATCCTTTTGCCAGCACTTTAAAAGTTTTCAGTTTTAAATCCAAATTATGTTCTTTATTGATGCTGTCCATTGTACGGTAAGTTTTTAAATCTTTCGCAGATAAACTGTCTTGCCGGTATTTTTGCCACAAACTATCGGGTTGTTTAAAAGCTTTATTGGCTACATAAAAATCAATATTCCCGATTTCTTTTCGTTTAATATCTTCATTAATTTTAACATCTTTCAAATAAGATTTGCCTTTGGCAACCATATAATAAATTAGACTATCTTCGGATAATTCAAGGGTATTAAAAATCAATTTGGTATCTAATTCTTTCGGAAACCAATATTTATCATCTACCAAATCATAACTTTGGCGAATTTCAATTCCCAAAGCCCCTTCATTTTCAACCGGACGTGCCGTTATCGACTGAACCGCATATTTATAAGTGTTAATATTTAAAACACCTTGCAGTGCTTCAAAATTTTTCCCTTTTTTAGGACGATAGGAAATAATAAAAACCGTATCACCACGCTCTGTAAAAGTAGTATCCTCGATATTAAAAAAATATTTATTCCAACTGCCATTTGCAAGCGGATTAATATACCGGCTTTCGGCAAGGGTAATCATATCTTTATAAATAGAAAAAGATTGAAATTGCGAAGCAAGTAACACAAAAGAAGGTTGCTTAAAGCCCGAAGCACGCGACATAATCACTTTTTCGCTTTTTAAATCAGGTTGTTTAAATTTTGTTTCACTTACCGATTCCATGAGAAACAAATCCTGTTGTGCAAAAAATTCTTCAGGGGTACGATAAGACGAATCCGCTTCTCGTGCTCTTTTTACACTGTCGCGTTTGGCAATACTAAGGCTATCTTGCGGCAGTTGTTTTGGTTGATAATTTTTTTTCACTACCGGATTTTCCATATCCACGGTAAAAATCATTTTATGATAAGCGGTATAAGCATAAGATTTTAATTTGTCGGGGTCGTTTAATTTTCTGTTTTTTACGGCCGCTTTAATTATTCTGTGTGCAGGATTTTCGCCGGGATAAACAGTAACCTCATCAATATTAAACTCTTTTTCTTTCATTCGGATTATAAGCTCCTGATTTGTAGGTATTTTTTCTTTCGGGATAAATACGCTTTCGTATCCTACATAGCTGAATTTTAAAAACTCAATTTTATCCGATAATTGAAAGCTGAAATTACCGTCAATATCCGTACTAAACCCTTCTTTTTGCAGGTTGTAAATTACGGTAACAAAAGGCATGGCTTGTCCTGTAGATTTGCTAAGCACACGTCCTTTTATTGTTTGCGCATTTAGGTTTAAGGAAGAAATAAAAATCAGAAAAGTAAAAAATGTTTTTAATTGCATGGTTTAAATAGCTTTGTTAAAAATTACAAAAACAATAGTACTATTTTAATACAATTTAAACCTTAAAAACCCTCATATTTTTACTAAATATTCATTTTTTTTATACTAAAAACAGCCGGCTAAAATATTAACCGGCTGATAAAATTGTTATTTTTTTTGCAAGGCATTTGCTTTTTGGAAAATCACAAAAGCCAATCTAAATTATTTTGTTTTTTTTAGTGCATCAAAATACATAGCAAATGAGCGATATAAAAAATGAGTCCATTTCCCAAACGGAACAATGATAAGTGCCCACTGCACTAAAACCGTTAAATGGAAAAGATACATCCATAAATTTTGATGGATTAAACCTGTATCTATAAATATTCGTACAAAAAAAGCACTTAGTCCCATTAGAAACAACCAAATCACAAAAAACCAATCGCTTGGGTGTGAATGACTTGAAAGCTCTGTTGTTTTTTTGCTACGTTCAAATATAAAAATAAATGTAACTATGAAAATAAGTGCACTTTCAACATAGCCGAGTACAATAATAAAATCATTATCGGTACCAAACCAATCTAAAACCACAGTTGTAAAAAGCAAAGCCAAATAACCGATAACCAAAATTAAATGTTCAAACCACCGTATTTGATTATCATCACACCCCAAGGCTCTTTTTTGTGTAAACATATGAACAATCAATTCTCCAAATTTTTTAATGTAAGTATTAAATTTAATTTTATATCCGCTTTTAACTATGGTAAAATACCACATTCTGATAATATTCGGCAAAATAATAATACTAAAAACACCGATAATTGCAAACATTTCAAAATAATGACCGATATGCATAATTTTTTCAACATTAAATTGCTCAGAAACAGCAAAATAATACACACCCGCAATTAATAACACAAAAAATAATATGCTTAAAGAAAGTGATTTATATAATAAACCGGAAAGTCCTGTCCAATCATATTTTGCTGTAAGCCAACGCCTGAGTGTCATCATCAACTCACCCGGAAAAGCTTGACGCGGACAAGTTTCGCTGCATTCGCCACAATAATAACACAACCAGGGTTTAAGTGATGTTTGAATATTCTCATCTAATCCGAGTACACTTAATCGCACCATTTCGCGCGGAAAAGAATCTTCGGGCGTAGAAAGTGAACAAACTGCAGTACAATGCCCGCAATTATAACAAGCATTAAAATCAAATGCTCCGTATTTTTTTAATTCATCTTTAAAATCAGGATTTATTTTAGCCATTGTTTTTCAGTTTATAGTAAAAATATTCGTCCATATCGTCAATTTCACCGGTTTCAACAAAACCATACTTCAATAAAGACATTAAATAATATAATGTATCTCCTTCCTGCATCTCAATAGCTTTGGCAAGTTCAGGAACTGTCATTTCCTTTTCTTTCAATGCTTTTAAGATTTTCTTTTTTACTTGGGTAAAATATTTTAATTCATCTTTTACTTTTTGAGGAACTGTTCTTTTTTCTTTCATGATTAAAACAGTTCTTTTATTATCGGCTGCCATAACTATTTTTTTTAGATTTCATTAAATATCTGCGTATGCACTAATCATATTTTCGATAATATTGTTTGTAAACCCGCTCATTTCAATTGAATCGCTCTCGCACACCGGCAAACACATACCACAACCTTTGCAGACTGATTTATTTATTTCGGCAATATCTTTTCCGTTTTTATTTATCAGTTCAATTGCATCGTAAGGACATGCATCGGCACATAAACCACACCAAGTACATGTGTCTTCATTAACAGAAGCAATAATAGGCTCTAAAGCCAACTCTCCGGTATTTACAATAGAATACGATTTTGTTGCGGCTGATAAGGCTGAGTTTACCGATTCAAGAATATTTTTGGGGCCTTGGCACGCTCCCGCTATGGTAATCCCGTCAATAACCGTTTCAACAGGTCGCAATTTCATATGAATTTCATTATAAAAGCGGTCTCTTCCTTTAGGAATTTTTAAAACATCACCTATTGAATTATCTTTTCGCGGTTCCATACCTGTAACCAATACGACTAAATCAGCTTCAACTTCAATTTCCGTATTATTGGTTAAAATATCTTTTACTTTTACAATAGTTTTATCTCCTTGTTTTTCAACAGTAGCCGGATCATATTCATAAGATTGGAGAAAAATGTCCCCCAACTGTGAAACCTCATCGTAAATAACTTCTTGTTTTCCGTAAGTTCTTATCCCTCTATTAAAATGATAAGCATGAATGTTTTTATATTTTTTATGCGTTAAAATAGATGTATAAAGTGTTGCCGTGCAACAATAGCGTGAACAATATTTATTTTCACCATCTACCTGACGGCTTCCTACACAATATATATATGCAATTTCCTTTATTTCTTTGCCATTATAAATAAGTTTGTCATCACACATATTTATAATCCTGCGAAATTGCGGTAATGTTACTACATTGTCTAAACCCCAACCAAACTCATTTTCTTTTGGGCGATAAGGGTCAAAACCGGTGGCAGTTAAAATAGAACCTACAGTTAAATCTAAGATTTCCTCTTTTTGATTAAAATCGATACTTGAACATACTTTTTCGCATTCGCCGCAACGTGTACAATTTTTAATATCTATAGCCGGTTTTTGCGGATATTCACTCGGGTAATTTTTATAAATTGCTTTGCGCTTTGTAATATTAAAGTTAAAATCATCATCTACTTCAACCGGACAAACTTCTATTGCTTTTTTTAATTCGTCTTCATTGCAATCTTTTTTAATATAGCGCGGGGTAATTTTAAGTTTTATCTTAAAATTTCCAATACTTCCTCCTTTCTCGATTATTTCCGCTCCGGTAAAAAGAGTAATGTTCTCATGTTTATGGATAGCTTCGTACATACGTGTAACCAACTCCTTTCCCGTTTCCTGAACGCGGCATAAATAATCAAGTTGTGCAACTCTTCCTCCTACAAAATATTCACGTTCAATTAAATAAACCTTTACACCTAAATCAGCAAGTTCTTTTGCTGCACGCATTCCTGCCACACCGGCTCCTATAACAGCAACAATTTTTTGCGATTTTATTTTAATGGGTTCCAATGAAATTGATTCTTTTACTCCTGCTATTGCAGCTTTTACTGCTTGAATTGCTTTTTCTGTTGCTCCAAGTTTATTATCAGAATGTGCCCAAGATACTTGTTCCCTAATATTTGCATGCACATAGTTGTACTTATTCAATCCTGCCCTTTCGGCAACCGCACTAAAAGTAGGATAATGCAATTTAGGTGAGCAAGAAGCAACCACTAATCCGTCAAGTTGCTTTTCCTTTATATCATTAAATATTTGCTTTTGGCTTGAATCTGCACAAGCAAACATTGTATCTACCGAAATTTCAACACCTTCAATATCTTTAACGGCATCTCTAACCTTTTCAACATCAACATAATCCGAAATATTTCCGCCACAATGACAAATATATACACCTATTTTATTTTTCATAAGTTTGAATTTTAGCTAAAAATTAGACTGAAACATTAATTTCCGACATTTTTCTTATGTAATTTGCAGCTTCGGCAGATGCAGCACCCGCTGATAATATTGAGTCCGGAATATCCATAGGTGCCGATGCTGTTCCTGCAACAAAAACACCATTAATACTTGTAGCAGCAGGACTTGCTAATACATCGGTTTGTTTTACGTAATTAAATTCGTCTAACTCTAAATTTATTCCTGAAAATAATTCTTGAATACCCACATTTGGTAAAATGCCCACAGACAAAACAACCATATCGTGTTCCGTTTCTTTTACTACATTTCCATTGATATCTTCGTATCTTAAAATCAGATTTCCATTTTCTTTTTCCGTGATTTTGGCAACTTTCCCTTTTACAAATTCAACGCCCATAGATTGTGCTTGTGCGTAAAACTCATTAAAACCTTTACCAAAAGCTCTTATATGCAAGTAATAAAGCGTAATATCTGCCATAGGTAAAGCACCCATCAGTAATTGTGCTTGCTTTGTTGAATACATGCAACACACTTGCGAACAAATAGGATTGCCAAGCGTTTTATCACGCGAGCCGGTACATAAAACATAAGCAATATTATCTGGTAACTTTCCATCACTTGGTCTTAAAACGGTATTAAAGGGTCGTGTAGGTGCCAATTGCCGCTCCATTTGCATAGAGGTAATTACATTTTTAAACCTTCCAAAACCATATCTGGGAATTAGCGTAGGGTCAAACAGCTGAAATCCGGTTGCCAAAATAACCGTGTTGCATTTTATTGTAATCTTTTTATCGGTTTGAGTAAAATCAATACAATTTGTCGGGCAAGCACGTTCGCAAGCACCACATAAAGTACAATTCTCAATATCAATTGCAGCTGCACGCGGACTTGCAATACTAAAAGGGATATATGCCGCTTTTCTACCCACCAAATCATACTGGTACTGATCCTTTACAATTACAGGACAAGCTTCTTCACACAATTGGCAACCGGTACAATCTTCTATTTCAACATATCTCGGTTTTGTAGTAATTTCTGCCATAAAAGTACCGTCGCTTTTTTGTGTAATATTTGATGCTTGAGTGCTTGTTAAAATTTTAATATTCGGATGCCTTGAAATTTCGGATACTTTTGGCGTAGTTATACAAGCTGAGCAATCCAAAGTGGGAAAAACTTTACTTAACATAATCATTTTACCGCCTATGGTCAAGTCCTTATCAATAAGCAAGACTTTATAACCAAGGTTTGCAAGATTAAGTGCTGCTTCACCACCCGCTATTCCGGCACCAATTACTAATGCATCGTAGCTGTTATTATCTGTTTGATATTGCATATTAATTTGTTTTTTGATTCACAAGATATTCCGTGAAATTTTTCATTTGCTTTACAAATGCTTCGCTACAAATTGAACAAATTGCAGCCATTCTAAGTTTAGCCGGTTCAATACCTTTTTCTTTAAGCATATCCTGAGTTTGCTTTATTATTGCTCCGGTTTTATCGGTACACGATTCACCATACGGACAATCAGTACCATCAGCAGCAATAAAAACACCGTCAAAGCCCTCGCTGAAAGCTTTAAGTATCCAACGAGGTTTAACGGCACTTGAACACGGCAATGATATAATATATACTCTGGGCGGGTAATGCAATTTTAACAAACCCGCCATATCAATAGCCGGATCAGAAATTTTTTCGGTAGAAAAAACAAGTATTTTCGGCATATCTTTACCTGATGAACTCATTTTTTATCCTTTTTTTACATATATTTTGAAAAAACCGCTTTCTTCAATAGTACCAAGATACTCATGACCTTTTTTTGTAGCCCATTTAGGAATATCTTTTTTAGTTCCTTCATCAGAAGATAAAACTTCTAAAACATCACCGGAATTAATTTCACCCATGGCTTTTTTAGCAGCCAAAAGGGGTCCCGGACATGAAGTTCCGCGTGCATCAACACTTTTATTTACTTCAATTGCTTGTAATTCATCTGTTGTCATCTTTCTAAAATTTTATGGTTATTAAATAAATAAATTCACATCAGCTTCTTGTGCAGCTGTAAGATACTCACCGATACCAACAATATCATCGGTAATATCCACAAATTGTTCAAGTTTATCAGCACCCCATACTTTTCCGGCAAGTCCGCAGATATGTACTTTTACATTGGTCAATGATTTAGCTTCTCTGAAAAACTCCAACCAAGTTTTTACATTTAGTTTTTTCAAAGATTCCATAAATTCATCTTTCATTTCAGGATTTTCAGCCATATTAAGTTTAGTTGCATCATCGGCTACATCTTTACGAAATGCCCTTGCTCCTTGTAAAAGAACATAAATATCCACATCCATATCATCGGCAGCCGCGCCACTTAAAATAACTCCGGCAGCTGTTAATTTATCAACACTCCCTGTAAAAAGTGCTAAACACATTTTTTTATTTGCTTCCATGATTAAAAAATTTTAATTATTAATTAGTACAAAGGTATGTGCCCGAAAGATGAGAATCAAGGGAAACAGCTTGACATGCTTCCCCTTAAAACGTGACATTCCTCACATTTTATTTTTGTGTATTTTTTTATATCTTTGAATAAAATACTGAAACTCTTTTTTATGAAAAAACAGGACTGCTCAATGTGCATTTTAAAGTCAGAAGCGGCTAAAAGCTTAAATACCGGCGAGCTTAAAATATTGAGTCAAAACTGTGTAGAAGTGGATTTCAAAAAAGATGAAGTTATTTTTAAACAAAATGTACTGTCATCCAACGTAATCTATTTACAAAGCGGAATGGTGAAATTAATCATAGCCGGTCCGCAACGAAAACAAATTTTAAAAATTAAAAAAGCTCCTTGCTACATTGGTTTACCCACCACAATGGGTGATAAAATTAACCACTACTCGGCGGTTGCTGTACAAAACACACGTGCTTGTTTTATCGACATATCTACTTTTAAAGAATTATTACGATTAAACCCTGATTTTTCTTATGAAATAATTATTGAGTTGTGCAAAAGCGAATTAGACCAATTTCATCGCTGTGTTAATTTGCTGCAAAAGCAAGTTTTTGGACGATTAGCCAATAACCTGATTTTTTTCGCCGATGAATTATACAATTCTGATGAATTTGACTTGCCCTTAAACAGAAATGAACTTGCTGATTTGGTATGTTCTTCAAGAGAAAGCATCAGTAGAATGTTTACAGAATTGGCAGATGAAAAAATCATTAAAATTGATGGGAAACGAATTAAAATTCTGAATAAAGAAAAGTTGGCTAAAATTAGAGATAAAGGATAATTTATTTCAGAAAATTCAGACCTTGTATTTTTCTTTCTTTTTCCGCACATAACTTGCCAAAAGCAAAATTATTGAAGTAAAAACAGCTATTCTACCGATAATATCGCCGTTTTTTACATAAAAAGTAAGCCGGTTATTGGTGTGAGCAGTTAATTTTAAAGCTGATTTTTCATTAAGCGGCAAAGATTTAATAAGTACTCCTTTTTCATTAATCAAAGCACTAATCCCCGTATTCGCCACACGGATTATTTGCCGGCGGCTTTCTATGGCTCGTAATCGACTATGCATCAATATTTGCCCGTATGAAGCTGTATTGCCCCACCAAGCATCGTTGGTAATCACAGCAATAATATTTGCATCTTTTTTTGCAAATTGAGCACTATAGTTTCCAAAAACACTTTCGTAACAAATTAAAACCGCAATTTTAAAATCCTTCGTCTCAAAAGTTGTCTGTTCTTCTGCAATTTGCAAACTTGAATTAATCCCGCCGTAATCTGCATTCCAATCAGGAAAGAAATTTAAAAATCGAATAAACGGAGTACGCTCAACGCCCGGCACCAATTTGGATTTATCGTGTAAAACAAAACTTTTATTTTTATCGATAAAAATCGCCGTATTATAATATAAGGTATCGTATTTGTCAATTTTATAGGTATAAATTCCCGCTATAACCGATAATCGGGGGTAATGCATGCTTAATCTTTGCAGGTGTTTTATAATTTCATTCCGGTTTAAACTGTCTCTGTTTAAATAAAGCGGTAAAGAGGTTTCGGGAAAAATCAATAAATCAATACTTGTATCTAAATTATTTTCCGCTGTATAAATTTGTGCGTTTATTTGTTCTTGAAATAAAGATTTATCGTATTTTTCAGTATATGGATTTATGTTTGGCTGGATAATTAAAGCTTGCAGCGTTTTTCCTCTTTGTATTTTTTTATGCAATAATGAATTTGACCATAGCAGCGGAAAAATTATAATGAAAAGCAGAAAGACACTGTTGATAAAAATACTTTTAAAATGTTTTCTTTTTATTGAAAGAAACAACTCATAAATAAAAATATTTATCAAAAGAACCCATAAAGTGCCGCCAAGCACTCCGCTGTATTCATACCATTGAATGAGCGCAGGTATTTGTCCGAACCAATTACCCAAATTCATAAAGGGCCATTGCAAATCCCAAGAATAATGTAAATATTCAAAACTAAGCCAATAAGCTGTTAATGCCCAATATCCGGCAAACGTCCCAAATATTTGCTTACTAAAGTAAGACAGGCTAAGCAGGCCCGCCATCAAAAAAGAATTAATGCTTATTACCGCAATAAAGCCCCAAAAGCCGGACTTGTATATCCACCATACGGCAATTAAATGAAAGATAAAAAATGCAAGAAAGGATTGATGAAAAATCCGGCGAGTATCCGTTTTTTCAACATCTGTTAAAATCAGCAAGGGGATAAATGCAACAAATAAACTAATAGCAGGCAATAAATTGTTCCAAGCCAAAGCAAATAAAATACCGGATATGATTGGTAAAATGGATAATTTATTTCTTACCATAATATTAATTTCATAGATTCCGGTAGTTTAAGCATCTTCATAATGTCCTTTTAACATATAAATAATTACCTCATGGTTTTCTTCATCTATACTATAAACAATCCGGTCTTTTTGAGAAATTCGCCTTGACCAATATCCCGAGAAATTATGTTTCAATTCTTCCGGCTGCCCTGTACCTGATGTAGGACTTTCAATTAATTCGTTTAAAATAGTTTCAATTTTTTTCAACACGGATTTATTTCCCGATTTTTTCCATATATCAATATCTTTCAAGGCTGTTTTTGTTAAAATAAGCTTATAAATCATAAATTAAGCAACTTTTTTATATCATCTTTTTCAACAGTTACTGTTTCGCCTTGTCTTACTTCATCAATTGCTTTTTGCATTTTTTTAATTATTTCAGGCTCGGAAAAATAAACATCTACATCTTTTATAGGACTTAGCAAATAGGCTTTATCCTTTCCCCTGTGAACAATTATTTTTTCATCATTATCGGCAAGGTCAAAATATTTTTTTTGATTTGCCCTAAATTCTCTACTACTAATAATTAACATATTCTTGAAATTTTTATGTACCAATTTGGTACAAATATACGCATTTTTTGAAACAGATGCAAATTCATCATATCCCCTTTGCTCGTTCATAAACCCCATGCCACTTAATATCAACACCCAATTTTAAAGCAGCATGCAAAGCCCAATTCGGATTACTTAATATTCCTCTGCCGACAGCTACAAAATCGGCTTTTCCTTCCTTTAAAACTTGCTCTGCCAATAAGGGATTTTCAAGCCGTCCGACAGCAATTACCAGTTTGCCGGTTAATTGTTTTAATTCTTCGGCAAATTGTACTTGATAGCCGGGGTAAACTTCATACTTTTCTTGATGAATAATACCGCCAGAGCTTATGTGCAAAACATCGTATAGTTCTTCAACTTGTTTTAAAAGTTCAGCCAATTTTTCACGGGAATTGCCTTCGGGGTGATATTCATCGCCGGAAACTCTTAACAAAACAGGATAGTCGGCAGGTATTGTTTTTTTTACTTTTTCTAAAACTTGTTTTAAAAATAAGGCTCTGTTTTGTCCGTATTCATCGGTGCGTTTGTTGGTAAGCGGCGATAAAAACTCGCTCAACAAATAACCGTGTGCGGCGTGTATTTCAATAAAATCAAAACCCGCTTTAACGGCTCTTTGGGCAGCTTGTGCAAATTTATGTACAGTTTCAACAATTTCCGAGCTGCATAATTCATGCGGAACCGGAAAATCCTGATTAAAAGCTATGGGCGAAGGAGCTACAATTGGCTCGTTTTTAATTCTTGATTTTCTGCCGGCATGAGCAATTTGTATGCCTACTGCGCTTCCGTAGCGTTTACATTCCTTAACAATACCCGACAAAGGCTCAATAAACTTATCGTCCCACAAACCCAAGTCTTGCCCGGTAATTCTGCCACGCGGCTCAACGGCTGTTGCTTCCAAAATAATCGTCCCAACCCCACCAATGGCTCGTGCGGCATAATGCACCAAATGATAATTATCTGGCATACCGTCTATAGCCATATATTGGCACATGGGTGCCATAATGATACGGTTTTTAAGTTCTAAATTTTTGATTTTAGATTTTTCAAACAACATAGTTTTATTGATTTTTGCTTCAAATTTACATTATTTTATGCTATTTTGATGGTTTTTTAGTAAATTGCAATAAATTAAACCTAAATTGAGCGATTATGTACAAAAAGAAGTGCCAAGATATTGAGATTAAAAAGTTTAGAAAAAAAGTAAGAATACCCTTTGGTATTTGAGTCTTTTTTTGTAAATCTTTTTAACTCAATAGATTGGTGCTTATTGAAGTAGAAAATCGCTCAATTTAGGTTAAAGTAATAATAATGTTGATATAGATGAATGAAGAAAAAATAAATGATACCCAAAAAATCATTAACCATTGGCTAAATACATCTGATGAAGATTTTGAAACTATGCATTTTTTATTTCAATCAAAAAAATATAATTGGGCTTTATTTATAGGACATATTTCAGTTGAAAAATTGTTAAAAGCTTATTATGTTAAGAAAAAAGGGAAACATGCGCCACCAATACATAACTTATTAAGAATTGCTGAAAAAGGAGGGTTGGAAATAAATGAAGAATATGCTGATTGGTTAGACACAGTTACTCTTTTTAATATCAATGCACGTTATGACGACTATAAACGTGAATTTTACAACCAATGTACCAAAGAATTTACAGATATCTGGATTGAACGAATAAAAGAGTTGAGAATATGGATAAAAAGGCAGTTATTAAAATAGCAGAAAAATTCGCAACAGAAATTAATAAACATTTTGATTGTGAAAGTGTATTTTTATTCGGCTCGTATGCAAAAGGTTCATTTCACAAAGACAGCGATATAGATATTGCCATTATCTTAAAGGGGTATGATAATCTATTAAATATTCAACTTGAGTTAATGAAATTAAGAAGAAAAATTGACAGCAGAATAGAGCCTCACCCAATCAGGCTTAACGATTTTAACAAAAACAATCCGATATTTAATGAAATTGTCAGTTCAGGAGAAAAGATATGTATTGAATAAAAACGATTAAATTCTATGTACCAAGCAAAAACTCCTTACGCAAAACATGCTTTAAATGTAGTAAGTACTTTTATAAAAACCGGTGATGTTTCTGTCTTAAAAAAACAAAAACCACCGGAAGAGTTTCTTATTCGCAGAGCTTGTTTTGTTACTTTACATAATTCAGACGGCAGTTTGCGTGGTTGCATAGGCACTTTGGAACCACAATATAAAAATTTATGGTTAGAAATTATTTCAAACGCTGTGGCTGCCAGTAGTCGCGACAGCCGGTTTTCGCCGGTAAGTCCTGCTGAATTAGAAGATTTGGAAATCTCGGTAGATGTACTTTCCGAACCGGAAAAAGTTTCGGATATCAACTCGTTAGACCCGAAAAAATACGGCATAATAGTTACCGACGGCTTTATACGCGGTGTACTCTTACCGGATATTGACGGTATTGATACCATTGAACAACAAATTAGTATTGCAAAACGCAAAGTCGGACTAAGCAATATGTTAAACGATGATTTAACATTTTACTCATTTACGGCTACAAGATATCATTAATCTTATTAATGATTTTTTATGGAAGCAAAATTTTATATTCCTAAAGAAACAGGGAAAGTCCAATGCACCTTATGTCCGCATAATTGTATTTTAAAAGAAGGACAAACAGGAATTTGTAAAGTGCGTACCAATATTGGAGCTAAACTTATAAGTGAAAATTACGGAAAAATATCCGGTTTTCATTTTGACCCCATTGAAAAG
>Ga0256840_1003206_pt1 | contig 13474 bp, 14 predicted proteins | sample 355202metaG_FD_185969 | JGI IMG/M metagenome (GOLD analysis project Ga0256840, IMG submission 185969) | Hydrothermal vent microbial communities from Mid Atlantic Ridge, Atlantic Ocean - 355-202 | ecosystem: Environmental > Aquatic > Marine > Hydrothermal vents | place: Atlantic Ocean: Mid...
TTTCGCGGTATTCTGGCCGGGGAAGGCACCTATACAACAGTTCACAGTTAACCCTATATTAGCGGTAACGCAGCACAACTGAATGACGAGAAGAGTAAACAGCCATGTCAGATGAAATCGAAATCGACCTTGATGATCTTGAACGCCGGATGGACGGGGCGCTGGCCTCGCTTCGCACGGAATTTGCCAGCCTGCGCACAGGGCGGGCCTCGGCCTCGATGCTGGAGCCGGTGATGGTCGAGGCTTACGGCCAGAAAACGCCGATCAATCAGGTGGGCACGGTGAATGTGCCCGAACCGCGCATGGTAACCATCAATGTCTGGGATAAATCCATGGTGCAGGCGGTGGAAAAGGCGATCCGCGAAAGTGGCCTCGGGATCAATCCGCAGTTGAACGGCACCATCATCATGCTGCCGATCCCCGAGTTGAACGAGGAGCGCCGCCGCGAACTGTCCAAGGTGGCCGCGCAATATGCCGAACATGCCCGCGTGGCTGTGCGCAATGTGCGCCGTGACGGGATGGACCAGCTGAAAAAGGCGCTGAATGACGGCATGTCGGAAGACGACAACAAGATTTGGCACGACGAGGTGCAGACGCTGACAGACAAGGCGATCGCCGCAATTGATGCAGCACTCGAGAACAAGCAAGAAGAGATTATGCAAGTATAGATTAACGGTTTAATTGTGAGAGGTGACATATTGGCGAAAAAGGGAAAACCGGCAGGTGGCCCGGCCCATGTGGCGATTATCATGGACGGGAATGGCCGCTGGGCGCAATCGCGTGGAAAACCGCGCCTGTTCGGCCATCGGGCCGGCGCGCGCCGCGTGCGCCAGATTGTCGAGGCTTGCCCTGATCTGGGGGTGAAATACCTGACCATCTTTGCCTTTTCGACCGAAAACTGGAAGCGCACGCAGGCCGAGGTTTCCGGCCTGATGATGCTGTTCCGCCGTTATATCCAGAAGGAAACTCAGGCGCTGGTCGACAACGGCATCCGCGTGCGGTTCATTGGCGATCGGGTCAAACTGGACAAGAAACTGGTCGGCCTGATGGACGAGCTGGAGCGCGTGACGGCGCATAACGAATTGGTCAATATGACGGTGGCGCTGAATTATGGCGGGCGCGACGAAGTGGCACGCGCCACCAAACGGCTGGCCGAAGAGGTGGCAGCCGGACGCCTGAAGCCCGAGGATGTGGACGAGGAAACCCTGCCGCATTTTCTGGATACCTGCGTTTTGCCCGATCCCGATCTGGTGATCCGCACCTCGGGCGAGGCGCGTGTCTCGAACTTCCTGCTGTGGCAGTCGGCCTACTCGGAATATGAATTCATCGATACGCTCTGGCCCGATTTCACGCCTGATATTTTCGCTGAAGTCTTGGCGAAATACGGCACCCGCGAGCGCCGTTTTGGAGCAGTTCCGGTATGAGCAACAGCAAATGGGATGATCTGAAGCCGCGGGTTCTGTCCGCGATCGTGATGGCACTGGTGGCGGGCGGGGCGGTCTGGGCCGGTGGCTATTGGTTCATTGCCCTGATCGCGATTTCCAGCGGGTTGATGTCATGGGAACTGACACGGATGCTGGTGCCCGATCAGGTGGAACGCCACCTTAGCTATGGCACCAATGCGGGTTTTGCGGTGGCACTGGCTGCTTTTGTGCCGCCCTATCTGGCGGTTATCGCGCTGCTTGCACCGGTGTTATATGGCCTGATTGTGATCAAGCAAAAACGCCTGATGTTCGGCGCCTATACGCTGCTGATTATGCTGGCCGGATACGGATTTATCTATTTGCGTCAGGACCTTGGACTGGTCTGGATGATCTGGTTACTGCTGGTGGTCGTGGCCAGCGATATTGGCGGCTATGCCGCTGGCCGCCTTCTGGGCGGCCCGAAATTCTGGCCGGCGATCAGCCCCAAGAAAACATGGTCCGGCACGATTGCCGGCTGGGTCGGGGCCGCATTGGTCGGCTGGTATTTCAGCGCCTCTTACGGATTGTGGAGCGGCCTGCCGCTGTTTTCGGTTCTGGTGGCGTTTGCCGCACAGATGGGCGACATCGCCGAAAGCGCGATCAAACGCAAAACCGGCATCAAGGATTCTTCCAACCTAATCCCCGGTCACGGTGGGTTCATGGACCGGTTTGACGGCATGCTGGGGGCCTCGGTTGTGGTGTTGGCGGCGGTGGTTCTGGCAGGCTTTCCTTTCGGGGCCGGATAGGACATGCGCAGGGTCAGCATATTTGGCGCGACCGGCTCGATCGGGCAAAGCGCGATTGACCTGATTGCGCGGGAACCGGACAAATATCAGGTGGTGGCGCTGACCGGAGGGCGCAATATCGCACAACTGGCCAAGGATGCGCGGGCGCTGCGGGCCGAAGTGGCGGTCACGGCCTTTCCCGAATATCTGGGTGATTTACAGACAGCACTTGCGGGCAGCGGCATTGAAGCCACGGCGGGCGAGGCGGCCCTGATCGAGGCGGCGGACCGGCCTGCGGACTGGATATTATCCGCGATTGTCGGTGCGGCCGGTTTGGCGCCGGGGCTGCGCGCCTTGCAACAGGGCACCACTTTGGCGCTGGCGAACAAGGAAAGTCTGGTCGCCGCAGGCCCGTTGCTGATGGCCGAGGCGCGCAAATACGGCGCAACCATCCTGCCGGTGGACAGCGAACATTCCGCCATCTTTCAGGCGCTGACGGGCGAGGATATCGCCAAGGTCGAGCGCATCATTATCACCGCGTCGGGCGGTGCCTTTCGCGACTGGCCGCTGGAAAAACTGGCCACCGCCACCCTGAAACAGGCGCAAACCCACCCCAACTGGGACATGGGTCAGCGCATCACCATCGACAGCGCAAGCATGTTCAACAAGGCGCTGGAGGTGATTGAAACCAATGAGTATTTTGATGTGCGTCCCGAGCAGATCGAGGTGATCGTGCATCCGCAATCTATGGTCCACGCCCTTGTAGGTTTTGTGGATGGCGCGCTGATGGCCCATGTTGGCCCCGCCGATATGCGCCACGCCATCGGTTATGCGCTGCACTGGCCTGAACGTGGGCATGTGCCGGTGGAACGGCTGGATCTGGCCAGGCTGGGCAAACTGGAATTTCGCGCCCCGGACGAGCTGCGCTGGCCCGCCCTGCGATTGGCCCGCGAGGTGATCGAGGCGGGCGGTCTGACAGGGGCCACATTCAACGCCGCCAAGGAGGTCGCGCTGGATGCTTTCATCGGCGGGCAGATCGGGTTTATGCACATGGCCGAGGTGGTGGAAGAGGTACTGAACCGCACTTCAAGCGACAATCGCCTTGATAATGCCGTGATCACCCTTGATATGGTGCACAAGACAGACCATCTGGCACGACAGACCGCCAAAGATATCATTCGTCAGCGGCAGGCATAAAGGACACCACCTTGGATTTCGCAAGTATACTTCCGGTTTTTGGCAATTTTGCATTTACGGTCGCGGCCTTTATCGTTGCCCTGTCGGTGATCGTGGCCATTCATGAATACGGCCATTACATCGTTGGTCGCTGGACCGGCATCCATGCCGAGGTGTTTTCACTGGGCTTTGGCCCGACCCTGTGGTCGCGTGTTGATAAGCGCGGCACCAAATGGCAAATCGCAGCCTTGCCCTTTGGTGGCTATGTTAAGTTTCTGGGCGACGCGGACGCTGCCAGCGGCAAGGACGGCGAGGCCATCAGCAGCCTGTCGGATGAGGAAAAGCGCCACACCATGCATGGCGCGCCCCTATGGGCGCGGTTCCTGACGGTGCTGGCGGGGCCGGTGTTCAACTTTATTCTGGCGATCATTGTTTTTGCCGGTCTGGCGCTGGTGGACGGGATTTCCACCTATCCGCCCAAAATCGCCACGGTTTACGAATTGCCCGAAGGGGTATCCGAGCTGGAACCCGGTGACACGCTGGTGGCCATCGAAGGCGTGCGCTTCCCCGATGAAGAGGGCTATGGCGCCTTCCTTGACGCACTGCCCAGCAAGCCGAAACTGTCCTATACGGTTTTGCGCGATGGCGAGGAAGTCACGGTTTCCGGTCCGCCCCTGTCCCCGACGCGGGTCAATGCGGTGACACCGGGCTGGGCGGCGGACAAGGCCGGTATTCAGGTGGATGACGTCATTCTGGAGATCGGCGGCACCAAGGTTTACGAATTTGGCCAGATGATCCCGTTGATCAATGACAGTGCAGGCAAGCCGACGGTGATCAAACTGTGGCGTGATGGCAAGGTGCTGGACTACACGATCGAGGCACAGAAACGCGATCTGCCGATTGCCGATAACCAGTTCGAGACCCGTTATATCATGGGGATCAGCGGCAGCCTGTTCTTTGAATCTGCCCGTGAACGCCCCGGTATAGGCGAGGCTTTGAAAATCGGTGTTACAGGCACTTGGGGTGTGATCACCCAGTCGATTTCCGGCCTGACCCACATGATTGCCGGCAAGATCAGCAGTTGCAACCTGTCCGGTCCTGTCGGGATTGCCAATATTTCCGGTGAACTGGCGCGGCAGGGTGTGTTGGCGTTTCTGTATTTCATTGCGATGTTATCCACCGCTATTGGCCTGATGAACCTGTTCCCGGTGCCGGTGCTGGATGGCGGGCATCTGGTGTTTTACACCTACGAGGCCATTGCCGGCAAACCGCCCAGCGACAAGGTGCTGAATATTCTGATGACAGCCGGCTTTGCCATGATCCTGATGTTGATGGGGTTTGCACTATATAACGACTTCATGTGCCCATAAGAGGATCGTTATTCCCGCCCTATTCTTGCCTTATTTCGATATTACATTGCGAATATCGTAAGTTTGAGTCTGGGATTGGTCCTATGGAAATGATCCAAAACAGTTATCGCGGGTTGTCGCTTTTGATTGATATCAATTGGGACCGGTTGTTGTATCTGGCCACAATCGTTGGCGCCCTGTGGGGCGGGGCATTTTTCGGTTCTCTTGCGCTTAACTGAATTTCCCTTCCCAAAACAGTATATACTATAATCGAATGGTTTAGTTTATTCGGTTCTATGGTATTTGGCCTTTTGACAAGCCATTACCGACCCGTTAGCTAGGTATCAGGGATATCTAAACGGATTGGGTTTCATGACCGATATAAAAGCCGGTAGAGCAGTGACATATAATGCAGTCAAAGCAGTGATTTGTCGTGTTTCGCTTATATTATTTTTAGCATTATCAATGACATATGTTGCTTTGCCCAATGCGGCGCAAGCACAATCATACCGGTTTAACCAAGTCAAGATCGAGGGAAACCAGCGGATCGAACCCGCAACCATCCTGACGTATGCAGGAATCGCCCGCGGGGAAACCGTGTCGGCAGCGCAGTTGAACGATGCTTACCAGCGGATTTTGAATAGTGGATTGTTTGAATCCGTTTCGGTCGAGCCGCGTGGCGGCACTCTGGTGATCAAGGTGAAGGAATTCCCGACAATCAACAGGATCAGTTTTGAAGGCAACAAACGGTTGAAAGATGCCGATCTGGCGCAAATTGTCCGGTCCCAGTCCCGCCATGTCTATAGCCCGTCAACGGCCGAGGCGGATGCCGCTGTTCTGACCGAAGCCTACAGCCAGCAGGGGCGTTATTCGGCCACTGTGACGCCAAAAATCATCCGCCGTTCAGAAAACCGCGTTGATCTGGTGTTTGAAATTGTCGAAGGCAAGGTTGTTGAAATTGAACGGCTTAGCTTCGTTGGCAACCGTGTATTTTCCGACCGTCGGCTGCGGCGGGTTCTTGAAACCAAACAGGCAGGTTTGTTCCGGGCAATTATCCAGAAAGATACCTTTATTCCGGATCGGGTGGAATTCGACAAACAGGTCCTGCGCGATTTCTATCTGTCACGCGGCTATATTGATTTCCGCGTGCTGTCGGTGAACTCGGAAATCGCCCGCGAACGCAACGGGTTTTTCCTGACGTTCAATGTGCGCGAAGGACAGCGTTTCAAATTTGGCGAAATCTCGGCTGTTAGTGATCTGCCCGAGGTGGACGCCGAAGAATTCATGCGCGCCGTCAAGATCAAATCGGGAAAGACATACACTCCGGTTGCGGTTGAAACCACGATTTCCCGGATGGAACGGCTGGCGATCCGGAAAGGTATGAACTTTATCCGGGTTGAACCACGCGTGACCCGCAATGACCGCGATCTGTCGCTGGATATCGAATTTGTCATTACGCGCGGCCCGCGTGTCTTTGTCGAGCGTATCGATATTGAAGGCAATGCAACAACGCTGGACCGCGTAATCCGCCGCCAGTTCAATGTGGTCGAAGGTGACCCGTTCAACCCGCGCCAGATTCGCGAAGCGGCCGAGCGTATCCGCAGCCTTGGTTTCTTTAGCAAGGCGGATGTGAACGCCCGTGAAGGGAGCGGACCGGATCAGGTCATTGTGGATGTGAATGTTGCCGAACAACCGACGGGCAGTCTTGACCTTGGGGCGTCTTATGGCACCGATGGTGGCCTTGGATTTACCATCGGTTTTCAGGAAAGCAATTTTCTGGGCCGCGGCCAAAGCTTCAATTTCTCCCTGAATACTGCAAGCGAAACAAATTCGGTTAGATTAAGCTTTGTTGAACCGGCGCTGTTGGGACGTAAAGTGCGCCTAAGGTTTAGCGGCAACTACGCAACGACCACTGGATTCAATTCGACATTTGATACCCGCAAGGCCAGCTTTGGTATCGGGCTTGAATTCCCGATTAGCGAAAATGGCCGGCTGGAACTGCGTTACCAAATTGGATCCGACAAGATTTTCAATCTGGCAACGCCGGTTGCACCTCTGGTCATTTCCCCAATCCTACAGGCAGAAGAAGCCGAAGGAACGGTTATAACAAGCCAGTTGGGCTATGGGTTTAGCTACGACACACGTCGCACAGGCCTGAACCCCAATGCGGGCATTGTGTTACGCTTTGGTCAGGACTTTGCCGGGCTGGGCGGAGATTCCCAATTTATCAAGACGACAGCATTGGCCGGGGCTGAAACAAAGGTCTACAATGAAGAGGTGACGCTGCGGGCTGTATTTGAAGGCGGTGCGATTGCATCGCTCTCTGGAACAAACAGCCGGGTAAACAATCGTTTCTTCTTGAACGGCGCCAAAATGCGCGGATTTGAATCCCTCGGGATCGGGCCACGTAATGGCAATGACGTCAACGGGAACGCCTTGGGCGGCAATATGTTTGCAGTGATGCGGTTCGATGCCGAATTCCCGCTGGGCTTGCCCGAAGAATACGGCATAAAAGGCGGTTTGTTTCTGGATGTCGGATCGGTCTGGGGGCTGGATAATACTTATGGGTCCGGCGTCGATGATACATTGCACTGGCGCTCGTCTATCGGGTTCTCGATCTTGTGGACCACGGGTATTGGACCGTTGCGGTTTAACTTCTCTAAAGCATTGCAAAAAGAGGATTACGACCGCGACCGTTCGTTCGAGCTGACGATCCAGACCCAATTCTGATATGTCTTTGCGCGGGCTCATTCTGGCGGTGCTGTTTGCAACAGGGCTGGGGCTGGGATGGTCCGGCCAGAGTTCTGCACAGACGGCATCAGACCCGCCACAAGCCATTCTGACAATCGATCCAGAGCGCCTGTTTGCTGATTCGCTGTTCGGGGAAAGGGTGGTTGCCGAAATCGCGGCTGATACAGAAAAGCTTCAGAAAGAGTTCCAGCGGCTGGAAGCAGATTTGACCGCCGAGGAAAAAGACATCACAGAAAAACGGGCCACGATGGCGCCAAAGGATTTCCGGATTCTGGCGGATGCTTTTGACGCGAAGGTTCAGGAAATCCGGCGCACGCAGGATGCCAAAGCGCGTGAGCTTGAGGGCCGGCTGGATCAGGAACGGGCTGCGTATCTGAATCTGATCCTGCCCATATTGGGCGAGTTGATGAATGAACGTGGCGCTGCAGTTGTTCTGGATAACCGGATGGTTTTTGCGGTGGCCAGCGGTGTCGATATTACCGACGAGGCCCTGCAGCGGATCGACGCCACATTGGGCGATGGTAAAACGCAGGATGCAGCCCCACAAGAATAGCGTCAAATCACCTTGCATTGTTGCACTGGCTGCTTGTCTGGGCGTGGCGGAGTTGTTAATCAAATAGTGAAAACATAATAACTCATAGGACCAAGCGACATGGCCGAGCAGATAACCGAAGCCGATCTGGACATCATTCAGCGGATTATTCCGCACCGCTATCCGTTTTTGTTGATCGACAAGGTGGTGGACATCAAAGCGAACGAAAGCGCGGTGGGTATCAAGAATATCACTTTTAACGAGCCCCAGTTCCAGGGCCATTTTCCGGGCGCGCCGATCTTTCCCGGGGTGATGGTGGTCGAGGCGATCGCCCAGACATCCGCCGTTCTGGTCGGCATCACCCTTGATCTGGTCGACAAGCCGCTACTGGTCTATTTCATGAGCATCGACAAATGCAAATTCCGCCGCAAGGTGGTGCCGGGCGATGTTCTGGAACTGCATGTTGAGGTGCTGCGCGGCTCCAAGAAAATCTGGAAATTCCGTGGTGTGGCCAAGGTGGGCGATGAAGTCGCCGCCGAGGCCGAGATCGTCGCGATGATCGACCTGCTCGAGGATAAATAATGGCGGTTCACCCCACAGCGGAAATCCACGCAAGCGCCGTTATCGAAGACGGGGCCAGTATTGGTGAGGGCTGCCGGATCGGCCCGTTCTGCTGCGTTGGGCCAAAGGTGGTTCTGGGTCCAAAGGTGCATCTGAAAAGCCATGTGGCAATCACCGGCATGACCGAGGTCGGCGAGGAAACCGTGATCTTTCCTTTCGCCACGGTCGGGGAAATCCCGCAGGATCTGAAATTCAAAGGCGAGGAAACCCGCCTGATCATCGGCAAACGCAACCGCATCCGCGAGGGGGCAACCCTGAACACCGGCACCGAAGGTGGTGGCGGGGTGACAAGGGTGGGCGATGATTGCCTGATCATGACCGGCGCCCATGTCGCCCATGACGCGACTGTGGGCAACAATGTGGTGATGGCCAATCAGGTGGCGATTGCCGGCCATTGTGTGATTGGCGACGATGTGATCATCGGCGGTTTGTCCGGTATTCATCAGTTCGTGCGCATCGGCAAGGGGGCCATCATTGGCGCCGTGACCATGGTCACAAATGATGTGATCCCCTACGGTCTGGTGCAATCCTCGCGCGGGGTTCTGGACGGGCTGAACCTTGTCGGTCTGAAACGGCGCGGGGTGGATCGTGACGACATCACAGCACTGCGCGCTGCATATCAGATGCTGGCACAGGGCGAGGGGGCCTTTCAGGAACGCGCCGCCCGTCTGGCCGCTGAAAATGACAGCGCCTATGTGCAGGAAATCACCGATTTCATAACGGGCGCCAGTGACCGCTCGTTTCTGACGCCGAAATAGCACGATGGAACCGCGCCTTGCCATACTCGCCGGAACCGGCGCCTTGCCGCAGATACTGGCGGCGGGTGATCCGCAGGCGGTGTTTGTCACCTTTGCCGGTGTGGACGTTGAGGTGCCGGATGGCCTGATCCATCAGCCTGCTGCGTTTGACCGGCTCGGCACCCTGTTTGAGGATCTGCACAGCCACGGCGTGACCGAAGTTGTTTTTGCCGGCGCGATGAGCCGCCCCGCGCTGAACCCCGCCAGTTTTGACGCCAAGATGATGGCCCTCGCGCCACGCCTGATGGCGGCGATGGGGCAGGGGGATGACGCTCTGCTGCGCGAGGTCGCGGCGGTGTTCCCCGAAGAAGGTTTTTCCGTCAAAGCCGCGCATGAAGTTGCGCCCGATCTGATGCTGCCCGCCAATACCCGCATTGGGCCAATCCCAGACAAACAGGATGTGGCCGACGCGCAAAAGGGGTTGGATATTCTGATCGCCCTTGCGCCGTTGGATGTGTCCCAAGCAGCGGTTGTGGCGGGTGGTCAGGTGCTGGGAATCGAGGTCATTCAGGGCACCGATGCCATGCTGGGTTTTGTCGCCCAAACCCCTGCGCATCTGCGCCGCGCCAAAGGGGTGCTGGTGAAGGGGCCAAAACCCGGGCAGGACATGCGCTTTGATGTGCCGACCATCGGGCCTGACACCGTGCGCGCCGCCGCTGCCGCCGGTCTGGCCGGTATCTATATTCCAGCGGGCGGGGTGAACGTGTTGCAGCGCGATAAGGTGGAACAGGCGCTGGCCGAAACCGGCCTGTTCCTGCAAGCACGCTGATGCGGTTTTACCTGATTGCAGGCGAGCCTTCGGGCGATGCCTTGGGTGCGGCGCTGATGGCGGGGTTAAAGGAACTTCTGCCCGATGTGGAATTCTCCGGTGTTGGCGGCCCGCTGATGCAGGCGCAAGGGTTGCACAGCCAGTTCCCGATGGACGAGCTTTCGGTGATGGGGCTGGCCGAAGTGCTGCCGAAATACCGTGCGCTCAAACGGCGGATTGCCGAATGCGCGGAAACGGTGCTGGCGCAGAAACCCGACGCGCTGATCACCATCGACAGCCCCGATTTCTGCCTGCGGGTGGCCAAAATCGTCAAGGCGCAAAGCAACATCCGAACCATCCACTACGTCGCCCCGTCCGTCTGGGCATGGCGCGAGGGCCGTGCGGCGAAAATGGCCCGCGTGATCGACCATGTGCTGGCCCTTCTGCCGTTCGAGCCGCCCTTGATGCAGGCCGCTGGCATGGGCTGTGATTTCGTCGGCCATCCGGTGGTGGCCGAGCCACAGGCCACACCCGATCAAGCGCAGGATTTCCGCACCCGCCACGGCCTGAATGACGCGCCATTGCTGTTGGCCTTGCCGGGGTCGCGCCGTGGCGAAGTCACCCGCCTGATGCCGGTCTTTGGCCAAACCATCGGCCAATTACACAACGAACGCCCAAACCTACACATCGTTCTTCCGGCAGCCCCTTCGGTTGCCGCGCGGGTGCGGGAACTGGTCACAGACTGGCCCATCCCCCCGCTGGTTCTGGATGCCGCCAACCTGTCCGAAAAACGTGCTGCTTTTGCCGCCGCCGATGTGGCGTTGGCCGCGTCGGGCACGGTGTCGCTGGAACTGGCGGCCGCCAATACGCCGATGGTGATCGCCTATGACATGAACTGGCTGTCACGCATCCTGATTGGCCGGATGCTAAAGGTAGACACGGTGACACTGGTCAATCTGGTCTCTGACACCCGCGTGGTGCCTGAATTTCTGGGCAAAAACTGTGCGCCCGATAAAATCGCCCGCGGCGTGCTTGCGGTGTTGAACAACCCGCAAAATCAGCAACAGGCAATGGCCCTGACAATGAAGCGCCTTGGCCGCGATCAGGAACCGCCGGGATTACGTGCTGCTCGGGCGGTATTACAAGCACTGTAGCCGATCTTTGTTCCATGGGCTGTCGCCCGTTTTCGCCTGAAACGCTCCACTGGAGCGTTTCCAAGACGGCTCAAACTCCCCGCCGGAGGCATTGAATCATTTTTCACCACGCCCAAAATCACGCGCCCCGCCAAATCCAGCCCCCGCCAAAGATCCGGCTGCCCCCATCCTCGTAAAACACACAAGCCTGACCCGGTGAAACGCCTTCTTCCGGCTCCAGCAACTCCACCTCTGCCGTAGTGGCCGACAATGGCCGCACAATCGCCGCCCGTGGCGGACGGGTCGAGCGCACCTTGACCGCCAGATGCCATTCGTCCTGACTGTCAAACGGCGCATCCCCCAGCCAGTTGATTTCGCGCACCGGAATGATCCGTGTGGTCAGCGCCTCTTTCGGACCCACCACAACCTCGCGCTTATCCGCATCCAGCCGCACCACATATAACGGGTCTTCCAGCCCGCCAATGCCAAGGCCGCGCCGCTGGCCGATGGTATAATGGATCACCCCGCGATGATCGGCCAGCACATTGCCATCCATATCCACAATCTTGCCCGGGCTGGCCGCCTCGGGCCGCAGTTTTTCAATCAATGCCGCGTAATTGCCATCGGGCACGAAACAAATGTCCTGACTGTCCGGTTTACCCGCCACCGCCAGCCCGTGCTTCACCGCCAAAGCCCGCGTTTCAGCTTTGGATTCAAGATGCCCCAAAGGAAAGCGCAGAAAATCCAGCTGCTCTTGCGTGGTGGGGAACAAAAAATAGCTCTGATCGCGCGTGGGGTCGGCCGCCATATGCAATTCGGCCCCGCTCAGGCCGCCCTTGCGCTGGATATAATGCCCCGTCGCCATGCAATCGGCATCCAGATCGCGTGCTGTGGCCAGCAGGTCCTTGAACTTCACCCGCTCGTTGCAGCGAATGCAGGGCACCGGTGTCGCCCCTGCCAGATAACTGTCGGCAAATTCGTCAATCACCGTTTCCTTGAAGATATTCTCGTAATCCAGCACGTAATGCGGGAATCCCATTTCCTCGGCCACGCGGCGGGCATCATGGATATCGATACCGGCACAACATGCCCCCTTTTTGGCCAGCGCCGCCCCGTGGTCATACAACTGCAACGTGACCCCGACCACATCATAGCCCTCGCGCGCCAGTTCGGCCGCCACGACCGAACTGTCCACGCCACCGGACATGGCCACAACCACGCGGGTATCTTTGGGGGGCTTGGCAAAACCAAGCGAATTCACTGGATGGGTCATTAGGGAGCCGTTCATAAGGGTTAGCAAGGTATTTCGGAATATAGGAAAATGCGAACTATTAACAAGGCCGCGTTTCATTCCTCTTTAATCACGTTGTCGCAGATTGGGCAAAACCAGCAAGAGGGACAAGTGATGTATCTAAAGAAAGTTGATGGTCCGCGCGCCGTTACCCTGCCGGACGGCAGTATCATGACCCGCGCCGATTTGCCGCCTGCCAGCACACGCCGTTGGGTGGCCAGCCGCAAAGCCGCGGTGGTCAAGGGGGTGGTTTTCGGACTGATTCCCTTAAAAGAGGCCCTGAAACTCTATGGTCTTAGTCAGGAAGAGTACGATTCCTGGCGCTCTGCCATCGAAAATTATGGCGAGAACGCCCTGAAAACCACTTCTTTACAAAAGTATCGGCAACTTTAGGGGGAATTCTATAAATGTTCCGCTATAGTAACTTGTAGTTAACCAATTGGGGGCAGGTTAACCATATTGCTGAAGGGTAAAAGAAGCGGAGAAGACTAGAATGCGTGTACTGCTGGTTGAGGACGATCCAACGACCTCCAAAAGCATCGAAATGATGCTGACTCATGCCAACCTGAATGTTTACTGCACCGACCTGGGTGAAGAAGGCATCGACCTGGCGAAACTTTATGATTACGATTTGATCCTTTTGGACCTTGGCTTGCCGGATATGAATGGCAACGAGGTGCTGCGCCAATTGCGACTGGCGCGGGTGGATACACCGATCCTGATTTTGACAGGCTCGGATGACACCGAAAACAAGATCAAGGCGTTCGGATTTGGCGCGGATGACTATCTGACCAAACCGTTCCATCGCGAGGAACTTGTGGCGCGGATCCATGCGATCATCCGCCGCTCCAAGGGACATTCGCAATCGATCATCCACACCGGAAAAAT
>Ga0256840_1003207_pt1 | contig 13474 bp, 16 predicted proteins | sample 355202metaG_FD_185969 | JGI IMG/M metagenome (GOLD analysis project Ga0256840, IMG submission 185969) | Hydrothermal vent microbial communities from Mid Atlantic Ridge, Atlantic Ocean - 355-202 | ecosystem: Environmental > Aquatic > Marine > Hydrothermal vents | place: Atlantic Ocean: Mid...
AAAGGCACTTGCAAAGACTCCTCATCATTCTTTTTTTGCAGTAAAAGCATAGCAGGTAGGGCTAAAACAGCAGAGAAAAAGATAGCTGCCAAAGTCAGCTTCACACCCAAAAGTGCCCCCATAGTTGCGGCTATCATGATATCCGCCTCGCCCATCGCCTCTTTTTTGATGATATAAGAGAGGTAAAAACGCAACAATGTAAAGCCACCAGCAAAGAGTAGGGCATTAACTCCGTGTTCTACAAACATTCCTATAGAAAAAGCACTCACTATCGCCAAAGTCAGCGCTAAAAGGTTGAGTGAATCAGGTACCATTTTGTAGTAAAAATCGATAACAGAGAGCGCAAGAAGCAAGACAAAAACAAGAGCAATCCCAAAAGTAGGGATGGTGATACCAAGCTTCATAAAGACAAGTAAAAAGATGATACCGCTAAGCATCTCAACGATAGGATACTGCTTTGAGATAGGTGCGCCGCAAAAGGAGCATTTTCCTCGAAGAAAGAGCCATGAGAGTATGGGGATGTTGTGCCAGGGTTTGAGTTTGGCATTACATGTAACGCAGTGAGATGAGGGAAAAACAACACTCTCTTCTTTGGGAATACGGATAATCACAACATTCATAAAAGAGCCGATAAGCGTTCCGAAGATAAAGATAAAAAGTAGTTCCATTATTTTAAGCCTCCAAAGCGACGTTCAATTTTTTTAAAGTTTTCCAAGATAGATTGTAGCTCATCTGGGGTAAAATCAGGCCATAAAGTCTCAGTAAAAAAGAGTTCAGCGTAAGCAGATTGCCACAGCAAAAAGTTTGAAAGCCGTTTATCCCCACCACTTCGTATAAGAATGTCCACAGGCATGGAGGTGTCAAGTGCATACTCTAGTGAGGCCTCAGTAACTTCGATATTTTGTTTTATCAGACTCTTTACCGCGCGGATAACTTCATCTTTTGAGCCATAGTTGAGCGCGAGTGATTGCGTTAAACCCTTACATGCAAGGGTCTTCTTCTCTATATCTTGTATCGTTTTTTGTAGCTTTGTGCTAAAACCAGAGATATCGCCGATAGCCTTAAAGCGGATATCATTTTCCAGATAGATTGGTAACTCTTTTTTGAGCCAGCTATCAAGCAGTTTCATCAAAAAATCGACCTCATACTTAGGGCGTTTCCAATTTTCTGTGCTAAATGCGTAGAGGGTTAATCTCTCTATCTCTTTATGAATTGAGCAAAAAGTAGTGATATCACGCACCACTTCTGCTCCTTTTTCGTGTCCTTTGACTCTCTTTTTTCCTTGTGCTTCTGCCCAGCGTCCGTTACCGTCCATAATGATAGCGATATGGCGTATCTCATTTCTCATATTAGAGCTCTTTTGCTTCATCAAGAAGTTTGAGCGAGAGGGTGAGCTTATCTGTTTTTTCTAGGGGCCTAATGCCTTTTGCAGTGATAAAATCTATCTGATTATCATTTGTGCCAAAACTTTGTGAATTTTGCAAAAGATTTAAACAGACTGCATCAACCTCTTTTGTATCTATAAGCAAAGCAGCGTTATGGAGTGCGTTTTCAGAGTCCATCTCCGCTTTGAAAGCGATAGTTTTTATGCCATCTTTGTTGATAGAGCTTAGAATATCCATATTTTTTTTCAAAGGCAGATCCCATGAGTCACCGATATCACTCTTTTTGAGCTTCCCCTCTTGCGCAAAGGCAGGGATATAGTCACTCACCGCTGCTGCCATAAAAACAAAAGGCTCTTTTTGGATAAGGTGAATCTGATCTGTATCCATCAAAGAGGCCTTAGACATCACCCCTTTTTTAGCAATGCGAATAGAATCACTCAGATACTCAAACATCTCAGCAGAATCCTCAACATCAATAATGTGAATATCTTTAGCGATATCATCCTCAAAACGCGTAGCGATAAGATTGACATCGGCACCTTTAAGATAGAGAGCTGTTGCTAAGGACGAGGCCATTTTTCCGCTAGAAAAGTTGCTCAAATAGCGCACATCATCAATTTTTTCTATGGTGCCGCCACCTGTGACAATTACACGACGATCTTTCCAAAATTCTTCTTGCAAAAGAAGACGCGAGGCGTGCCAAAAGATATTGGTTGGGTCTGCTAAAGCGCCATCACCTGTGGTTTGACATGCTAACTCTTTTGTCTGTGTCTCTACGAATTCATAATTGGCAATCTTTAACATTTTAAGTGAAGCTTGGGTGATAGGGTTGTGAAGCATGTGGGTATTTGCTGCTGGAGCTAGGAGCTTTAGCTTAGGATCAGCTAGGGCACACTGTGTGAGGAGATTATCAGCAAGACCGTTAGCAAGTTTTGCAATAGTGTGGGCGCTACAAGGAGCAATAAGATAGAGGTCTGCCCACTGTGTGATGTTGATATGATTATTGTCATCCGCCCATGATTCACTTGTTTCATCTAGGACTTTGTTGTGGCTGAGTGCTTCGAGTGTCAAGGGTGTGATAAATTTTTTTGCCGCTTCGCTCATCACTACACGAACATCCGCACCTGTTTTAACAAATAGACGAACAATTTCCGCACTCTTGTACGCTGAGATGGAACCCGTAACTCCAAGAAGAATTTTTTTCCCTTTTAAGAGAGTCTCTGGCACTCTCACGAGGATGTTCCAAAAAATTTATAAAAGAAGTTTTTGATGCTCTTCATCTTCACTCGGCTGATGGCGAGAGAGCCTTTTTCGATTTTTTGCGCACTGACTGTAGTTCCTGCTGCTATCATCACATCATCTTCGATAACACAAGGGGCAACTATCTGTGTATCACTGCCGATAAAGACATTTTTACCGATAATAGTCTGGTATTTATTTTTCCCATCATAGTTACATGTAATAGTGCCTGCTCCGATATTTGAGCCCGTATCTATCGTCGCATCTCCTAGGTAGCTGAGATGTCCTGCTTTTGCGCCTGTGAGGGTTGATTTTTTCACCTCTACAAAGTTACCAATATGAGTATCTGTGAGATGTGAAAGTGGTCGTAAATGCCCCATAGGTCCTACATCAGAGTTTATCATTTTGCTATCTTCTACAACACTATGCGCCTTGATGTGAGAGTTGATAATGAGAGAATTTCCCGTAATTCGCGCGCCATTTTCGATGATACACTCACCCTCAAAAACAACACTCTCTTCAATATAAATCGTCTCAGGTAGCTGCATACTCACCCCTTGAGTCATCCAGTGCTCTTTGATGCGTCTTTGCATAATCACTTCAGCAGAGGCGAGGTCAGCCTTTGAGTTTACGCCCTTAAAATGCTCTTCATCAACCAAAAGAGGCTCGATTGTAAGATTGTCAGCCTTGGCAAGAGCGATAATATCTGTGAGATAGTATTCACTTTGCGCGTTCGCATTGGAGAGCTGTGGCAGATACTTCTGTAAGACGCTTTTTTTAAAACTGTAAATCCCTGCATTTACATGGGTAACCATCAATTCCTCCACAGAGGCATCTTTTTGCTCAACGATGTACTCCACACCCGCTTCAGAGATGATAACACGCCCATAGCCATCAGGATCTATCAAGTCAAATATCGACATCGCAATATCCGCATTAGAATCGATAAAGCCTTGAAGCGCCTCAGATGTGATGAGTGGCATATCCCCATTCAAAACCAAAACTTTCTCATTTTTTGGTGTGATATTCATCATCGCACCACCCGTTCCAGGGAAGTTATCTGCATCTTGCACAACAAAGTTAATATCACTGAAGTATGACTGCATACTCTCAATTACACGCTCTTTTTGATGCGCAACAACAACACTAACATCATCACTAATTTCCAAAGAGGCTTTGATAATATGAGATAGCATAGGCTTTCCGCTAATAGGATGCAGAACCTTCGCCGTGTCAGATTTCATACGACTGCCTTTGCCTGCAGCGAGGATAACGATAGAGAGCTTATGAGGCATAAAGATCCTTCAGATAAATTTGAATGTAAAATTATAGTTGCATTTTCTTAAGGAGACCTCTAAAAATCCTGAGAATATCTAGGGTTTTTAGAGGTGCCCATTAATAAAAATAGAGACTACACCCCTGCCGTTGAATCTCCACTCTTAATAACTTTATAAAAAATGGAGTTCCAACGGAAGGGGTGTAATTCTAAATTCTGGTATTTGCTTCAAGCTTGATAGAGAGTCTTATTTTGATATCTACAAGATATCTCTCAATCACAAAATGTCTATAGATACGCTATAATTACAAAAAAAGGAGTCTCTCTTGAAATTCGCTGACCCAAAAAATGATCTAGCCTTTAAAAAGATATTTGGCAACGAAAACCATAAAAATATTCTTATCTCATTTTTAAACTCTGTACTTGATTTTAAAGCTGAGAGAGCTATAGTAGATGTAACTCTTGCTAACTCCTATCAGATACCTAAGATTCCAGAACTCAAAGAGACCGTCTTAGATATCAAAGCTACCAATAAAAAAGGTGAGCAGTTTATTGTTGAGATGCAGAGAAAAGATTTGGGTGATTTTGCAAAAAGAAGTCTCTATTATACCTCTAAAGCCTATGTGGCACAACTTCCAAAGTCAAAAGATTATGCACTCTTAAAAAAAGTCTATTTTATAGGCATACTTAATTTTAATATATTTGATAACACCAACTATATATCAAGACATCTTGTTATCAACCAAGAGACACAAGAGCAAGACTTAGATGATTTTGAGTTTACCTTCATAGAACTCAAAAAGTTCAACAAAAAACTAGAAGAGTTAGGCTCTATACTAGATAAATGGATATACTTCATAAAATATGCTTCTGAGTTAGATATGATACCCGCTCAATACAAAAGCACTCAAGAGTTTACAGAAGCATTCCATATAGCCACACAAACAGCTTGGAGCCAAAAAGAGTTAGAAGTTTATGACTATATGGCACTCAAAGAGTTTGATGAGATAAATGCTTTGAGAACTGCTGAGAGAAAAGGGCTTAAGATTGGGCTTGAACAAGGTATAGAACAGGGTATAGAAAAAGGTATAGAAAAAGGTATAGAAAAAGGTATAGAAAAAGGTATAGAAAAAGGTATAGAAAAAGGTATAGAACAAGAAAAAATCAATATTGCAAAAAATTTACTTGATATTTTAGATGATACAACTATATCGCAAAAGACAGGCTTGAGTGTTGATGTTGTTAGGAGTTTAAGAACTTAGGAATTAAAATTTACCAAACCATAAAACCCTCATTTTTGTATAAACGAGGATGAATACACACTTTACGATAGTAGTAATTTTAGTACCATCTGAATAGGTGCGTATAAAATATAGTCTTTAATGGGTGTCATTAAAATAATAATAACGATAACCATTCCATAAGGTTCTGCTTTATAAAAGAACTCTGCAATTTTATTGAAACGGTATTTTAGGCTTAAATACATTATAAAATGCGCTCCATCGAATTGAGGGATTGGGAGAAGATTGAAGACCCCCAAGACAACATTAATAAGCAGTAGTTTTAAGACAAATATATACACAGCAATATAGATAAGGCTATCTGCTTCAGTTGCTTGTGGCATAGAAACTAAAACAATAGAACTAAAGATAGCAAGACTAAAGTTGTAGACTATACCTGCTAGGCTTACCTGCATGGCTGCATTGTATCCACCGTTGTTGATAACTGTTTGGGTATTTACAGGGACTGGTTTTGCCCAGCCAAATAAAAAACCACTGCCCATACCTAAGAGCATAGGGATAAAATACATAGAAGCTGGCACCAAAATAGAGCCGATAGGGTCAATGTGTCCAATTGGATTTATAGAGAGGCGACCTGCATCTTTTGCTGTATTGTCACCATACTTGTATGCCACCCATCCATGCATAATCTCATGACCGATAATAGCAACTAAAAGTGCTGCTATCGCTGCAACAATTTCGATGATATCAATAGATTGCATGGTCATTTTTATCTTGCTTTATTCGCTCTTTGATAGCGAGGTCTAAGTGCTCTTTTTCTTCTAAATCTTTGGGAGTTTTCCCCATTCTATCCCAACGGATTTCCCAATTATCGTCCATAGAGAAATAGATAAACCACGGTGTACCCTCTATGAGTCCATAGGGAACAGTCCCCCAAAAACGGCTATCATTGGAGTGGTCACGATTATCACCCATCATAAAGTATTCATTTTCTGGTACACGAACAGGAGCCATATTAAATAGTTGCATTGGGTAGGTGCCATTGTTTACGATCTTTGCATCATGATGAATACCTGGATGATTTTTGCTGTAAGGTTTTTTCACCCAAGTTTTTCCAGCAAAGACAAGCGTTTCATAATCTTTATAGTGCTCTTTTATGTAAGCATCACCCTCATGAGGATGAAGATAGAGGTCTTTTTCGAGGACAAAAAGTTCATCTCCTGGCAATCCAACACAACGCTTGACATAATGAAGCTGTTTGTTGTTAGGGTAGCGAAAGATAACAATATCTCCACGCTTAGGAGTGTCACCATTGTAAATATGTCCATCAGTCCCAGGGATAAGAGGAATCTCTAAAAATGGAAGATGTGGGGTAGGGATACCGTAAGCAAACTTCTTAGCAAAAAGATGATCGCCAATTAAGAGCGAGTCTTTCATAGATCCACTAGGGATACGAAAGGCTTGCGCCACAAAAAAGATGATAAAAAGGACAATAACAATCGTCCCAGTCCAAGAGTTAGAGAATTTATAGAATTTTTTAGAGTAATCTAGTGCTTTTTGTTTCATTTTGCCTCATTTGCGTGCATTTTTGCCGCTTTTAGTGTATTTTTTAGTAACATCGCGATAGTCATAGGACCAACGCCACCGGGAACAGGAGTGATAAAAGATGCTTTTTTACTAACATTTTCAAAATCTACATCACCAACTAAACGACCTTCGTCATTACGGTTGATCCCGATATCGATAATAATTACACCATCTTTTACCATATCTTCTTTTATAAGATTAATCACACCTACGCCTACTAAAATAATATCAGCATTGAGCGTATGTGACTTTAAGTCTTTAGTATAAATATGTGTTATTTCAACTGTGGCATTGGCATTAAGAAGGAGGGCAGACATAGGTTTTCCAACGATATTTGAAGCGCCTACAACCACACAATTTTTACCCTCGGGATTGATACTATACTCTTTTAATAGCTCCATAACGCCTAGAGGGGTACAAGGAACAAAGCCATCAAGTCCTGTACTTAATCGCCCAACATTATAAGGATGGAAACCATCAACATCTTTGTGTGGGGCTACAAGTTCGAGAAGTTTTGTAGTATCAATCTGCTTAGGAAGTGGCAGTTGGATTAAAATACCATCTATGCCAGGATTTTCATTCATCATCTCAATAGTTTTCTCTATTGTTTCTTGAGAGATATCTTCTGGCATCTCATGTGTTACAGAGTAAAAACCTACCCTATCGCATGCCTTTTTTTTCATTCCAACATAAGCCTGACTCGCAGGATCGCTTCCTACAAGAATAACCGCCAATCCAGGAACGCGTCCTGTCTCATTTTTAAGTGTAATTACTTCATCCGCAACTAGAAGTTCAATCTTTTTAGACAAGGCTTTACCATTAAGTATTTGCATTTATAACCTATCAATTATTTTTTGGATATGATACCTTTTATTTATTAATAAAGGGGTTATGTGAAGCTGTTATTGTTCTCAATTATTTCATTTTTTGTAGAAGCAAATGAAGATTTTATAACAAAAGATGAGTATGCATCACAGTTGTACAATAATCCAAGAGGCATAAGTTGCGCACTCTGTCACAACGAAAATGGTACAGCAAAATTAATAGCAAAATATACTCATGAAGAAGAGTCGAGGCGTTTTGAGACACCTCAAATCAATAATTTAAGCTACGAAAAATTCCATAAGGCACTTAATAATCGCATTCGCGGCATGCCTCGATATTTTCTTACAGATAGTGAGATAAAACTTCTGTATTATTACCTACAACAGAGGAGTAAGAAGATATGATATTGAATAATATTAATCTTATCGAAACTCTCTGTGATAACGGTAAATACGAAGAAGCAGATCATCTTCTTCACGCACAAAAACGAGAGCTAAACACTTCTCTTAACTTTAGATCTGCGCTTATGCTATCCACTCACAATGTAAAACATATTAAAAAAATTCTTGATATTCAAGCAGAGTGCATTGTATTAAATCTTGAAGATGGTGTTTCAAAAAAGCAAAAACCTAAGGCGCTTCGCTTGTGTGCTTATCTCCTTTCATCTTTGCTTACATGTAAGAAAAAGCTTGTTGTTCGTGTAAATGCCTTAGATGAAGGCGGGGAAGAAGAGATATCTTATCTTAGCCCATTTATGCCAGATGCTTTTCGTGTGCCTAAGGTATGCTCATCAGAAGATGTCAAAAGAGCTTTAGCGCTTATAGATGGTGAGAGTGAATTGCACCTTTCTATAGAGACAAAAGGGGCGTGGCTCTATCTTAAAGACCTACATGTAAGCAGTAGGGTTACGGTTTTTTATCTAGGCATTCTTGACCTTTTAGCGGATTTAGAACTAGCGCAATCTATTATTACACCCCATAATCCTACTATTGAGTATATTCTCACTCATTTTTTACTTACATGTAAGGCTATGGGTGTAAAGCCTGTCTCCTTTGTTTTTCAAGACTACAAAGATAGTGAAACATTTGAAAAATGGCTTAAAATAGAAAAGCAGATGGGCTATAGTGCAAAAGGGTGTCTCTCTCCTACTCAAGTTCTCTTAACACACAAAATATTTGATTTTAGTTTTTCTGAGATACAGCGTGCCAAAGATATCGTAGCACTTTTTGAAGCCAAAAGAGAAGAGGGTGTCACTGGATTTAGTGATGAAAAATATGGATTCATTGATGAGCCAATTTACAAAGGTGCTCAAATAGTTTTGAAAAATACAGCAAATTTATAGATGATATCTAATATAATCAAGTAATGTTTTCTTTAAGAGGTGTTTATGCGTTTTCTTTTTTTACTTTTTACAATGATGTTTCTGCTGAGTGCTTGTTCTCAACAGGTTAGAATAAAAGCTCTCGAGCCAGCTGAAGTGGATCGTGCCGCAAATACTAAAATGATTGCTGTAACAAATTTCAATAATGATAGAGTTGGCCTATCTGGAAAAATAGAGGCGATATTGGCAAAGCAGAGAGTCGATAACAAAAACTTTTTCACTTTAATGAGTCGGAGTGATTTAAATAAGATAATTGCAGAACAAAAAGTACAAAATAGTGGTCTGATGGAGACTTCAACAGCAGTTGAAGTAGGGCGATTAATGGGTGCACAAGCATTGATATCAGGTGATGTTAGCAACTTGAGCTTACAAGATACACACTACTATGAAACACGGATTAAATGCTCTGATTATAAGTGTAAAAATACTTATACCTATAATGTACGGTGCACTAAACGCGTTATAGCACTCTCAGCTGAACTTCGTATGCTGGATGTTACACGGGGAGATATAATCTATGCAGAGACACTTTCTAAATCATCAAAACATGATCATTGCCAAGATGATTCTCATGCTCTACCTTCAAAAGGGATGGGAGGACAAAAGCTAGCTAATGCCATAGCAAGACAGTTTGCATATAAACTTACACCTCATTATCGTTATTTTGAGGTTAGCTTGCTTGAAGATCCAGATCTTGATTATAATGATGCGCAAGAGTCTTTGTTGAAAAATTCATTGATTTATATAGAAAAAGGGCGTTACGATAAGGCTGAAAAACTTTTAATTAATCTGATAAATTCAACAGGTAAGCAGAGTTATGTACCTTTTTACAATTTAGGTGTGATAAAAGAAGCACAAGGGCAATATAACGAAGCACAAACATTCTATGGTATTGCTGATAATTTGATGGTAGAACCTGTTGATGAGATTAGTGAATCCTACATTCGTATTCAAAAATCTATACAAAAGCGTAAAAAATCTCAAGAGCAGATGGCTCGATAGGAAAGTAAATGAAAATATTTTTTTTAGCTTTACTCTTAAGCGCAGTAATTTTTTCGGGCTGTGGGGGTCAAAAGCGTGTTGTGGTTGCACAAAAAACATATCCAACATGGTATGAAAATCCGCCAATGAGTAGTGTAAATGAGATATATGAAGTAGGCGAGGGGAGTTCCAAAAAAGAAGCTATCAACAATGCCTTAAGTATGATGATTTCAACTTTGAGTGTCTCTATAGAATCTACTTATCACAGTAAAACAGTTGAGAATCAAGGAAGCATTGCAGATTATCAAAAAACAGTTTCTAATGAAATAAAAAGTGATGTCAAAAAGATTCGTATTAGCCATTATGATGTTTTAAAAGCGCAAGATTTTGGCTTTAAAAAATACTTAGTTCTTGTCAAAGTAGATAAGAAAAAAATATTTCAAGGCCTAAAACAAGAGTTAAATCAAAAATTTGACCTACTAGATAAAAGAGCCAAAAGTGTGCAAAAACAAAATGCCATTAAGCAGATTTACTTTTATAAAGAAGCAAAAAAATCAATAGCAAATGTTCCAAATACTCTTATAGTCATGAAAGGGCTTCAAAAGAGTTTTGATGAGAATACTTACTTGAAAAAAGTTGTTTCAATAGAGAGTCGCTATAACAAACTTGTTGATAATATAAGCTTTAGTATCAAAGCAAGTAGTGAAGCTAAAAACCTTCAAGCTCCTATCCGTGATGGTTTAAGTATGCGAAAATTACAGATAAAAAATACTCAAGGAAAAATGCACTTTAAAATCACCATCTCTTCAAAAATCGAAAAAGCCAATGCCTACGGTTTCACCTTAGCGCGTAGCGCAATCTCTATTAATGTGAAAGACTACAAAGGCACTATCGTAGGAAGTAATAAACTCAATATCATAGGACAATCAACCCAAGGCTACGCCATTGCCAAAGAGAACGTAGCCATTAAGCTACAAGCCATGATTGAAAAAGAGGGGATAGAAAAAGTTCTTGGGTTAGAGTTGTAAAAAGCAGATAATTTTGCTCTATATTCATTAAAAACTTCTCTTTTTGGTTCTTTTTTTCCAACACCCATTTTCAACCGCTTTATCAATTGTGTTGTGAGCAACAATTGTGACCTCTACTTTTGCCTCATCGAACGGACAAGCATTAAGTACGCTTATACTTAAAAAACAAGTAACATATATTTAAACATTTTTTTCCTCCATTAGTAATGAATCTCAAACTATTGGAGGATTATTTAAAGATTTAGAGTGTGAACTCTCTACTCTGGCTATAGCTATGCAAACATTCATTGCTATTCTCGAAGAGATAGCTAAAGTTGAGGATATTGTAAATAGAAATGAAGATTTAAGCTCTATTATCAGTGTATTGCAGGATGTTACACAGAAAATGCTTGGATTTAGGTGCGAAAGTTAAGTACATAAACTAAGATAATTTTAATTATAAGTAACTATAATTAAAAAAATACTCAAAAAGGTTTTTATGATGCAATTTTTAGATGAAGATATTTATAATGCTGTACAAAACTACCTGCCAAAAGTAAGTGAATATGTAAACTCACACGGAGGAGGCATAGAACTTCTTGGTGTAAAAGACGGTGTTGTTTATATAAAACTCACAGGTGCTTGTGGTGGCTGTTCTATGAGTCTGATGACTACTAAAATGGTTGTACAAAAAAACTGCGTGAACTGATTCATCCCCAATTACAGGTTGAAAATATTGACGGAACACCTGAAAACCAGATGCCACAAGATGCCTATAGCGGTCCAAAAAAAGAGGAAAAAGCACCTGAAGAAAAACATGGCTTTTTAGATAATGTCAAACATATGGTAGGACTTTAAAATGGTGGTTGATTATGCAGATAAAGCACTTACACAGCGTTACCAGCTTATGGCGCAGACCATCATTCCAAGACCCATTGCTTGGATTTGTACGCAAGATGAAAAAGGCACTCTTAACATTACTCCTTTTAGCTATTTCATGGGGCTTAGTTCTGAACCTCCTACGATGATTGTCAGTATTGGGCATAAAAGCGATGGGAGCGAAAAAGATACACTCAAAAATCTACGTGAAACAAAAAAATGTACTATCTGTATGATAGATGAAACACATTTAGAACAGATGCACTTTAGTTCAAAAGAGCTTGCTGCATCGCAAAGTGAAGCAGAAGTTTTTGCTATAAAGACACAAAAAATTCTTGATGATTTTCCTCCGATAGTAAAAGGTGTACCGAGTGCATTTTTTTGTGAGTTTTATCAGGAGATAGATCTCAAAGGTTCAAAAACCATTCCTCTTGTAGTTGAAATCAAGGCACAGTATATTGATGAAAAAATCATAGCAGACAAAGAAAAACTCACACTTGATTATGAGCCGGTAGCCCGTGTAGGAAAAAGCTATGCCCTGCTTGGAAAAAAAATAAACCCACCTAAAATACCATAATGTATGACTATCTTTTATATGGTGTTATAACCCTTATTCTTTCTATCCTCTTTTCTATGGGAGGTGCTGGAAGTGGTGTCGCACTCATCCCGATTTTACATTTTTTAGGCGTTGATTTTACCGTGGCTAAAGCTGTGGGACTTTTTGCAGGAGCCTCAACTACCATCACCTCAAGTATTATGAATATCAAGCGCAAAGCTGTTGAATATGCCTTTGTCTTACCTATCGCTGCAACGATGCTTCTTTTTGCTCCCCTTGGAGCATACTCGAGTAGTTTTATCAACGAAGATATTGTCAAATTTTTCTTTATGCTTTTACTTTTTTATTCTGCTAGCATGATGATGTTTGGCAAGAAAAAAGCTCTTTTTTCTGCCCAATCGAAACTCATACTTTTACTTGTCGGTGCTCTGGTAGGTTTTATTGCCGGGCTTTTAGGTGTCGGCGGAGGCAACATTCTCATTCCGCTTCTAGCTCTTCTTGGATATGCTCCTAAAAAAGTAGCCGTTGCTGTAAGTTTTGTCGTCCCGTTTTCGGCACTCGGCTCTTTTTTCACCTATGCGGCTTATGTACCGCTGGATTACATACTTTTAATTGTTGTTGCCATCTGCGCAGTTATTGGCGGTTACATTGGAAACTATATGATGCACTTTAAACTGGAGCAATCACACATCAAAAAAATTATGGCACTACTTTTATATCTGCTTGCTTTTAAAATGCTGTGGCACTTTATAGTATAATTAGAATAGCTCTTTCTTAACATTCCCTTAATACAAAAACTCTATACTAACAGTAGAATTTTACATAAAGGATATCTAATGCTTACAAAATCGAAATATATACTTAGCGCTACGCTTTTAGGCTTACTTGTTAGCTTTACACCTGTTTCTCAACTTGAGGCTGCCCCTATGCAAAAAGGTTCTAAGCCTTTTTTAATTCAAAACCCTGGTTTACCACATTTTACGATGCTAGTCAAAAGGATGTGGGATTCAAAAGAACTTGCTCTTACGCCAGAACAAAAAAAAGAACTTCTAAAAGTGCGTAAAGAGACCTTAAGCAGTGTCATGAATCTTAAGAAAAAAATCATGCCGTTAGAACA
>Ga0256840_1003208_pt1 | contig 13474 bp, 11 predicted proteins | sample 355202metaG_FD_185969 | JGI IMG/M metagenome (GOLD analysis project Ga0256840, IMG submission 185969) | Hydrothermal vent microbial communities from Mid Atlantic Ridge, Atlantic Ocean - 355-202 | ecosystem: Environmental > Aquatic > Marine > Hydrothermal vents | place: Atlantic Ocean: Mid...
GCCGCAATGACCCGGTCTGGACGAACAAGTATTCGACGTCCCGACTCCACATTCAACGCCTTTGCAATTTTTCCCTCTGGGTCGTCCAGCCCATCTTCACCAAGAATAATTTGTTCAAAAACGCAATCACTTTCTGTTTGTGTTCCAATAATAAGATGCCCTTCGCCTCGAAGGTAATCATGCAAGCGTTTTTCTTTTTCGATCTTCGGGTTTGGAAGTCGGTCCCCCGGATGAAGGCGTCCCCTGTTTAAACCGAGAATGGGACTGTCTTCGTAACGCAAATCAAGCATTCCAATCGGGCGTCCCAAACGATTACGCACCGGATTGAGCCTCATCGCAATCCGAGCCCCTCGACCGATAATCATCCTTTTGAAGACACTCTGGGTGGTTAGTACCGCGGTCGCTTTCCCCGTACCTTCCACCATGCCAATCGCGATGGGGCGACGTTCGATTTCATAACTTTCAAGCAGATCTTTGGCCCCCGCGTTCCCCTTTACAAGAGCCAATTTCCAAATCAGATTATAGGCATCTTGAACGCCGGTGTTTAGGCCCTGCCCTCCAACGGGGCTGTGAATATGTGCCGCGTCTCCGAGTAGGAAAAGTTGACCCGAGCGGTACTTACTGGCTACCCCCTGATGCAAATCAAAACACGAGGTCCAATCCAGATTATGCGCGCCGTAATCGTGACCCGAACGACGTTTAATCAGCGCATCCCACCACGTAGGATCGTCGATGGCGCCTTCTGGTGGTGGTTCAAAAACATGAGCGATAATTCTAAACAAGCCATCTTCTGGCATGGGCACGATGAGCAGCAAACCCTCTGTTGAGAAAAAAGCATGGCCCTCATCTTGGGTGAGATCACAGGTGGTGTGTGCATCGCAAAGAACAAAGGTTGCCCCGCACTCTTCTCTGGGCATTGCGATCTTGGCGAAGTCTCTTGTCGGACTTCGTCCGCCGTCACACCCCAAAATCCAGGTCGACTGCACCTCTTCTTCTTTCCCATCAGCCCGCTGCAAAGTGGCTTTTGCGTGAGTACCCAAATCTTCAAGATGGACCATCTGGGTACTCCATTCAACCTGGTGTCCGAGGCTTTCCAACTTTTCTTCCATGATAGCCTCGGTATCATATTGAGGAATCGTTAGCCAAAAAGGGTAGCGCGTATCTCCCCATTTTCTGTCGAGGAGATTGACGCGGAGCGGCGAAATATTGGGTCCATGGGCGATGTTGAGCGCCTGGAATTTCACACCGCGTTCCAGCACAGTTTTCGCGATCCCTAGATCTTCGAACACTTCCATCGTCCTCGCATGAACAACAAGAGCTTTGGAAAAACGAGAGCGTCTCTCCTTTTGGTCCACGATCCGAAAAGACAACCCATGGCGGCTCGCCTCGATTGCAGCACTTAATCCGGTCGGACCGGCACCAACGATGAGGACATCGACCTCGGGCAAATTCTTCATTTTTACTCCTTGCTAAGAATGACAAGGACAACATAATGCGAGAACACGCCAAAAGCAAGTGCTTACTTTCTTTACGCTTGTTTGGAGCGATACTACTCCAACCTTCATCAGAACGTAAACTCACCTCCTTTATTGCCGCCATTCCTATTCTCCAGCAATTTATGTAGGGTAGCGTCTTCTTTCTTTGGAGATTCCATGATGACCGGCGAGATCTATTCCCTACGACTACAAAACTGGGATCGCGAAAAGCAAGCTCTCGTTGAGCTTCCTGCCTTTGGACTCGTCAAAGCAATCGCTCTTGTCGACGATTCTTATTTTTTCGCGGCACTGGATACCTTCCACGCTTCACCGACCGAGCTCCAAAAGGAAGCCCCGATACTTATCATCCATGGCAATGCGTCACTGGGTCGAAAAGGTGGCGCGAATATTTTCTTTCACGGCCCGACCTTACCCGATCCATGGCAACACCACGCACATAATCCCCTCAGTGATAGGGAACTCGAAATAGCCCAGCTTTACAGAACCTGGAAAAACAAAGGTCTGCCCCCCGGCCAAACTTTGGCCGCCTACGAACAACTTGGTAGCGTTGGCGAGGGGCTCAGCGAAATGGAGGCCAGTCTTGCGTGGGAATGGAGATTTCGTTTTGATCTCCAGGCCATAGAAAAAGAAGAAGATCGTCGTCAGCAAAGAATCGCTGCTCAAGAAAAACACGAGGCATCGTGGAAAGAAGTTGCCCAATACGAGGTTCATTTCCAGAATTCCTCTTTTCAATCCCACGCTTCAAAAGCCTACAAAGTGCTCATTAAAAAGCTTAAGAGAAAACGCAAGCCCGAGGTTGTGAAGAAGGCGCTGAGCACCTTTTTTCTTGACCTATCGACCCATGACTTAAGCGCCGAGTATCGTGATGAAATTGTTAATATCGCAAAAAATGTAGGCCAAGCATGCGACATTGATAGTAAGTCAATTTACGACATTTTCGAAAAAAGCAGATTCTAAACTAGACCAAATTTTTTTTCTTACGCCGAATTGAAACGAAGAAAGCCAATGCGAACAACGGAAAGAAAAAGGTCGACCTTCCCTGTGTGCTGCATCCTCCGCCAGAGACACCATCGCTCCTCCCTTTTTCACCCTCTTTGCCTCCGAATACATCTGGATCTCGGCCTTCATCGTAGGTCTTCCTTCCACTCACCTTCCTATTTCTAGATTCAAGTGCGGCGATAATGGAGAGACGGTTATTCTCAACGATTGAATTCGACGAGGGTGAAATATCTCTTATTACGATATTTGCGGCGATCTCGGGATCGTTAACATCGATCGGCCAGAAGTTATCTGTCCCCTTAACCGTTAAACCTGAAGGTAATGTTGTCGTCCACGCCGCATCAAAAAAGTAGGTATCTTTATTACAATGAATCACACGCTCGGCGACATGCTGGTTGGACACGTCCTCTAAAGAAGTAGTAAACTCGAATATTGGATCAATTGTCATGTCTGCCGCTGACATGGTCGTGTAGAAACGTGTAAAATGCTTTTCGGCATCGAGTAATTTTTGAGTTTCAACAAGAGGATCGACCACCCAATCTTTGAAAGCATTTTTGACGCGATCAAAATTTTGCGGCGCAAGAACAATCGAGGTGCAATACAAACATTGTGTAAGTTCTTCCCGCTCAGTCCTACTCGCCTGAGGAAAAGCGTTCTCAAGCGCGATACCCAAACCATCAACCCCTGAAATACAACTCTCTCCGAAACAATTATTTTGGACCAAGCTTTCCAAAAATATCGAGATATCGGTGAGAAGATCCTTACCTTGGGTATAATTCCTGTTCATGATCTCCTCCCATGATCGCACTTCCGCATCGGAAAAAACGACGTCTTTGAGGCTCGTTGTTTTCTCCGACATCTCAGTAACAAAGCCTTGACCTCCAGACTCATTTGCCGCGCGAATCACAAGTGCATTATAATTGGAAAGAAAAAACCAATCGAATAAACTATCGTTAAGTTCAAGAGATTTGTAATTGCTCGTAATCGCTTGAGAATTTCCGAGTACCCACACCAAAACCCCCATATCGTCGTTGGCCGCAACACCGGTGAGTTTGATGGGAATCATCGGTTTGTCGCTTTGATATTTCATGATGATCGGTCGAATATCACCCGCATCTGCATTCTTTGTAAGCTTGAAGGCGAGCAAATTCATGCCCTCGTCGAGATAACTTTGAAACAAAACTTCACTTCCTTCGGGTGCCATATAGCCGTTGTTCTCCAGCCATTCCACGGCTCTCATCGCGCCATCAGGTTGGGGATTAGGAACCTCGATTACAACAAAATCATAAGGCCCCACGTTTCCTTCAGCTGCAACGACGGGGTCTGCGCTGTTCGCCGTCGCATTATTGGCGGAGGTGCCGTTATTGAACGATCCGTTATTGCGTTCTTCTTTACACGACCCCTCCACGATCGTGTTCATCACAAATGTCGGATTGGTCGCAGTCTGTAAACGCGTGAAAGCCAGGTTGGATGATACGCCGACCTCGGGCACGCCCGGTACAGGAATAATCCAACCAAACTCGCTCGATTCACCTTCGTACAAAACCTGAACAACGGCGGTGACATAACCATCACCATGTTTAGCAAAAACAATTCTTTCCGCAGCTTGGTTAACCATCAAGGGTCCCGTATCGCAAAAGAGACCGCCACAGGCAAAGACCGAGGCTGGAAAAAACAGAGGTGATAATAGGGAAAAGCAAAGGCCAAAAAGGAGGCTTTTTTTCATGGTAAGGACCTAATTAAAGCGTAATGAAACGCACCCTAGAGCAAAGCAAAATCTGGATCAAACGATTGAGAGTTGGATTTCGACCACAAATAAAATACAATAGATCCCGATAAAAACGAGAAGACCATGAAGCAATATAGTATCCTACTTTACCTTTTCCTTCTGTCCTGCAGTAGCCCTCAGAAAATTGGAGAACCTTTAAATTCCGATCAAAGCCCGTAGAAATACCTTTCGTTGACGCTTGCGTGGGAAATAAAGACCCCGGTTGCAAGTGCGATCCACCGGGAGACGGACTAAGGATTGTGGGCGTGGAAATGAACGACGAGGATTTTCTTTTTTCTGTAAATCATGGCGGAGGATGCCAAAAACATAGCTACACCTTATCGGCCTGTAATAGGATCTTATCCAGTGAGCCACCCCAGCAAGGATCCGTTCTCGTACATGACGCGAAAGGAGACGAATGCGATGCCGAATTTTTTAAAATCCTACGGGTCTGACTCGCTAAGCTAAAGGGAATTGGGAAGGTGGATAGTTCTCCGGGACAGTTGTGGCGACGGGTTCTGGCTGCCATTTTACGCCAAAAATGCCAAAAGTGTGATCGGCATCGAACCCGATCCGACCTTATGGCAAGACGCCATTATTCACACCAAAGCTGTCCCAAATATCGAAATCCTTCATGGTTCAGCCGAACATATTCCCTCCCCTTTGAAAGCCAACTCGGTCGATATCGTTCATGCGCGATGGGCCTACTTTTTTGGAGAAGGAGCAGAAAAAGGGCTGGCCGCGGTGATGAACATTCTTAAACCTGGTGGCGTTTTTATTGCCATCGACAATAGCTGGAGATCTGGGGATTTTGCAAAATTATTAAAGGCTTCGACGGGTGGGAATTCTGACTATTCGCCCGACCCGACCGATCGTTGGTGGAAAGAAAATGGAGTGACAAGAATCGAAATTTCAAACGCGGGATGGAGCACAAAAAATGCGTCTGAACTCGCCAGCATCTTGAGCATTGAGTTTCCAAAACCTGTTGTCGATTCCTTTCTCAACCATCACGAAGGGGCGTACCTTTCCTACGCCATCGCATTATTTGTCATTCGAAAATCGTAAAGACGCTTGTGAATGAACAATCCGTCTATTTCAGGCTCGATGTCGGTTGGCCTTGTGCATTTCCATAGGACCTGAATTAAGGATGTAGCTGACCAACAATACTATCTAGAGAAGATATTTTTTCGCGATCGCAAAACGCCGAGAGTCCGGCGAGGATATGCTGTACGACAAAGGGACCTTCATAGATAAGGCTTGTCCAAAGTTGGACCAAGGACGCGCCGCGAATCATGGCATCGATTACATCTTGGGCATTGGAAATACCACCGACGGCGATAATGGGAAGGCGCCCCTGACTTCGTCGATAAATTCTTTCCACGCGGTCTAAACATCGCATTCGCAATAAAGGTCCACTCACTCCACCTGCCCCATAGGCACCCATATCGGGTGTCTTGAGTGTCTTGCGAGAGACTGTGGTATTGGATGTAATGACGCCATCCAAAGATAAATCGAGCACGACTTCCAAGGCCTCCTCAAGAGCGGACTCGCTTAAATCGGGGGAGAGTTTCACCAAAACAGGAACACGTCTTGTCTCTTTTTTTCGAACCTCTAACAGGGCATTTAAGATCGTCTTTAGGCTTTTCCCGTTCTGAAGTTTTCGTAGTCCAGGTGTATTCGGTGAGCTGACGTTGACGACGAAATAGGAGGCGTGGGGGTATAAAGTAGTAAAGGATTTTACATAATCCTTAGCGGCATCTTCTAGGGTGGTCACCTTAGACTTTCCGATATTGACGCCGACCACGCTCTCTGCGCGCAGACTTTTTAGGGTCGACATAGCAGCCTCGCATCCTTGATTATTGAATCCCATCCGATTTAATAAGGCGCGATCTTTCTGAAGTCTAAACATTCTTGGACGCGGATTTCCTGGCTGGGCAAACGCGGTAATGGTGCCTATTTCAATATGACCAAAACCGAGTGCGGCCAAGGCGTTAACATGCCTCCCCGCCTTATCAAATCCCGCGGCAAGGCCGACTGGATTTTCAAAAGATAGGCCCATCACTTCTGTGTGCAGGCGTGGATCAATGGGCGCCATTTTCGCCCGAAGGGTTCGCCGGAGTGCCGGTGAGGTCAGGAAGGCATCCATGGCAGTGAGCGCAAAATGGTGGACATCCTCCTCATCAAATTGAAAGAGGATTTTTCTCAGAAGGGGATAGAACATCTACAACGCTTCGTAGGTTATTTTTTCTCGAAGGTATTGGGTGCCATCGTAAGCAAGCAACAATCCCTCGTCTTCATACAGTGTTTCAAGGTTAACAGGACGTTTCCAAACCCGGTGCAGTGCCTTCAAAACGCCTTTGGCATAATTAATATCGAGCGTCGTACCGAGGTATTTATGATGCAGGAGAAGTTCTGACCTATTTCTAAAATTTCCATCTTTTACATATATGTAGGGATTTCCAGAATTAGTAAGCTGAGTTAGTAATTTTTCTTTTACTTCCATAAATTCTCGGCTTTGAATTTCCCAATTCGAACTCTTTTTGTTGAATCCGTAGGTGAACATCTTTTGCTCTATCGCAAATTCAGGTGTGAGAAATTCGTCGATGAAAGAAACATCGTTGTAGAGTTTACGAACTTCAAATATTTTCGCTCTACCTAAACCAAGGTCCTTATCCCAATTCGCGCGTTCGGCCATTGAATCACAAGCCGCCCATTCGGGTCCAAACATCCCTTTATTCCAACGATCTTCGATGTTCTGATAAAGCTCCACACCGAGTTTATAGGGATTGAGTTGACCTTGAGAGGTTGCCAGAACACCGGAATGAATATCGGCGAAGTCGATAATTTCGGACGGCAGGAGAACTTTTTGTGTGAGCATTTTCTCATGCCAAAAAGACGCCCATCCTTCGTTCATTATTTTTGTCTGCATTTGGGGCGCAAAGTAGTAGGCTTCGTCACGAATCATCGAAAGAATATCGGACTCCCATGCTTCTAAAGGAGCATGGTTTACTAAAAAGGCCATAACATCGCGTTCTGGCTCGGAGGGAAATTTTTTAGATTTAAGCTCCTGTTCGAGTAATTTTTCTTTCTGTTGAGCCAAGTATTCTTCGGGATTAATATAATCCTCCATGTACTCTTTGGCCCTCATTTTTGGGATGCCTTCTTCCCCACTGGTATCCTGTAGATTTCGCTCGATGAAAGGGCTATGAAAGTCGATGAGGTTTTCCAAAGATAGACAAGTATCTATAAAATCTTCTACCAATTCGATGCCCTTACTATCCACATAGCGACGCACCTTAGAACCATGGTTGGCCATCTGATCCATCATTTTCCGATTCGTTTTGGAAAACCAATAGTTGTTTTTAAAGAAATCGACGTGTGCATAAACGTGGGCGATGACGGTTTTTTGATCGACTAGATTATTCCCCTCTAGTAAATATGCATACGAAGGATCGTTATTGATGACCATCTCATAGATCTTTGAGAGACCATATTCAGCTGATTTGGAGAGCTGTTCATATTCCATCCCAAAACGCCAATGCGGATAGCGCGTAGGAAATCCGCCGAATGCTGCGATCTCGTTAATTTGCTGATAATCTACGACTTCGAAAATGGTATCAAAAAAATCCAAACCATAATCAATCGCCACGCCTCGGATGAATTCTTGAATATCTCTTAGATGTTTTGGTAACACTGCTTACAATCCTTTTCCAAGAAATACTTTTATGGAGTCATAAATTTCCTCCCGACTTTTTATTTCAGACAAGACAACTTCTTCGCGATCCTCGAAATTGGCTTGCAGATCTTTGATAAACTGTCCCGAGCCATAAGGCGATTCTACCTGGCCGTAGCAGAACATATTCGACCTCGGAATAATCCCCTCTGTTAGAATGCGCATACACTCGGAGGTATCGTCGGAGGACCAGTTATCCCCATCCGAAAAATGAAAGGGATATACATTCCAATCTTCTAAAGGATAATCATCCTCGATGATTTTCAAGGCCAAATTATAGGCGCTTGAAATCATCGTACCGCCGGATTCTCGTGTATGAAAAAAGGTCTCGCGATCCACTTCTCGGGCCGATGCATCATGAATAATAAATCGCGATTCGAGCCCCTTGTACTGACTCTGCAACCAGGTATCCAGCCAAAAAGATTCAATACGCACGATCTCCTTTTGTTCCTCACCCATCGAACCGGAGACATCCATCATGTAAATGATAACAGCATTGGATTGGGGCAATGAGGTTTCTTTATAGGAACGATAGCGCTTATCCTCACGGATGGGGACGATAATAGGATTGTCAGGATCGTAGGAATCAAGCGATATCTGACGCTTTAGTGCTTCCTTATACGTGCGCTTAAAATGGCGTAAAGATTCGGGGCCGATGGTTCGAATTCCCGTATATTTTTCGCGGATCGTTTCCAAACGCTTGGTCCCCCTCGGCTCAATGCGGGGAAGTTCTAATTCCTCACCCATAATTGCCGCAAGATCTTCGATCGAAACATCGACCTCTAACCCATGTTCGCCAGCTTGATTTCCGGCTGGACCTTGGCCGCCCGGTCCTTCCTCGCCTTCGCCACCCAAGGAATCGCCAACTTCACCCTCTCCTTGTCCTGTACCACCTGTACTTTTTGCGCCGTATTTAAAGCGAGGAATATCGATGCGAGGGATGGGGATTTTTATAATCTTTTTTCCCTGTTTGCCCGTCAATTCGCCCTTGGTCATATATTCACGAAGATTTTTCTTTATTTTTCCGCGAACGATGCGTTTGAAGCGACGATGATCTTGATTAATTTTGTTGTGCTTTGCCATGTTGATCAATTTATACGCGTCCTACTCTTTTGCTTCAAGATGAATGTCATCCCTAGATTTCAATTCCGAAATCCTTTAGGCTTTGTTGGCTCGACATGTCGAGTTTATCCAACACCAAATAGGAGGGAAAATGGATACTATAAGTGTAGCAGTACGAGGTGAAGATCTTGCGGCGCAATATCTAGAAAAAGAGGGCTGGGCGATTATCGGACGTAACGTCAGATACAAACTTGGCGAAATCGATATTATTGCGCAGCGAACGATTGAAAGAGGTCTGGGAAAAGCGAATCTTATCGCCTTCGTGGAAGTCAAAACTAGGACAAGCAAAAAAGATCCCAGGGGTGCTGAACGCGCGATTACATCAAAGAAGAGAAAAAAAGTTATTATTGCGGCAAAGCTATTTTTGAAGAAAAATCCGATTGGGGCGTGTATTGCGCGTTTCGATGTCATTGCGATCACCCTCGCAGAGGAACCCGATCTGCGCTATTACCCGAACGCCTATGATTCCTCAGGACGCATTTAATCTTATTACTTTCGGTGAGATTTAAGTGAATGAAAAAGGGCTAGCGCGGTCGGTTAAGGTCACTCAATTACAGTTAAGCTTTGATCGGCTCATACCAGCTTTCTTATAATACTTGCATGCATTTTTCATATCGCCTACATTTTTGTAAGCAATTCCCAAAATACGATTACATCTTTTCTCTTTTGCCTTCAGACCTTTTTTACACGTTGCGATCGCTTTTCGATAATTGGTTCGGGTCAAATGTCCAAACGCTTCCTGGTAATAGTTCACCTTCCTTTTTCTCATCTTGCTCCTTGAAAGCACGCTTTTCTCTTTAGCTGACCACACATTTTCTTCTTCGCTCGAATCCACACTCAAGTCCTCGCCCGACCAAAGATCTAATATATATCTAACGCTAAAGGGATAGGTGATTGTTTGGTTTTTCTTCGCCCTTGTCGCAGGGAAGGTCATCCGACTCACCACCTTCACAATACAACGGCTGACGGAGGTTTTTTTCATGGATCCTAGGCCTCTGGCCTTGGTTACTTTTCCTGAAGGGGTGATCTCGAATGTTACTTTAACGGTCCCCGTTTTTTTCTTCGGGTTTGAGCTCTCCAAACATGCGTCGACATCATCCTTATAGTTTGAAATCGAGTTCTTAATCGAGAGTCTTCCAAGCTTGTCCATGATAGGCTCTTGCGTCAATCCATCGGCTTCCCCCAAACTATCGTGAAAGGCGTCATGGGTTTGGTCAGGCAAACATACCCAACCTGTCATTTGTTCACGCAAATTTTCAGCGTCGATTCTTAGTTCATAAAAATCATCTTTGCTGCCCGATTTTGGAGACTGTATAACCGAGCTTTGAAAAGCGTCCACTTCTTTGAAGTGACGACGCAAGCCCTTACAACTTAAATTTTTGAGAAGGGATCTGGCCTTCAAGAATCCGGCATCGCCTTTATGTTCCAAATTAAAAATGGCGGCGTGTAGTAACTCGATATCCTTATCTTCAGGGCAAATTTTCACCCGAAGGGTTTGGGCTAGAACACGGCTCGCGCCGATATATTCACTATCTACGCCCGCAATTTTTAACCCTTTGGTCAATATTTCTAATGCATGGCTTTCGATTTTTGTCGCCGAGGTTTCAAGAGTCTCCGTGTAGGCCACACGTTGTTTGTCCGTTAATCTTTTCGGGACGAAGGAGCGTCGAATGGATTCGGCACTATCAACATAAGCGCTAGCGAGAAGAAAGTGCGCGGCCACAGACCAGGCAGGAATCTTCATCTCCATCAAAGTTTTTAAGCGCTTTTCTATATTGGAAAGCGCGTCTTGCTTTGCTTTCAAACTCTGTTTTAACTCGTCCTCTTTGCTAGATGAAATTCGAATCTTGGTCATCGTGTTGAATTCTTTTTCCGAAACTTTATACAGAGACTTGGCGATTTCGGATTTCGATTCCGCTAGATTTTGACGCGTGAAAGCACCTATGCTCTCATAATAGTCGACAATACGTTTACGAATTTCAATCGCATCAGGCGCATTCTTATCCGACCACGACGCATCTTTTCCTGATTCTAAATACGTGGCGTATCGGCCATAAGTTAACAGGACCTCGTCAGGCGATTCGGCTGGTTCATAGGTTTCATAAAAAACCTGGAACTTGCGAAGCCAACGTCCATCGAGAACGTCGATCTTCTTTGCGAGCTTAACACCGCGAAGTGCCTCAACATCATCCCCTAAACTTGAACCTTTACGCGTCGCTTTTTCCTTTTCAAAAACCTCTAATCGTTCGGCACGGGCTTGGGTCGTCAACTTTTCACGCTCTCTTTTACTCTTCTCCCCAATCGCGGAATACGCAGTGAAGGAGAGAAATAAGAGAGCTAAGACTCCAAACCCTATTCCGATATTGTTTTGTAGACCCATGCTTTGTATCCTCTTTTTTTCGTTTTCTTTTTCTATTTGAATGTTGGACGCTTCACGTTTTAAACGTGCGACCACTTGGGCGCTAAATACGGAGGGCTGGTTCCGTTCAAAGAAACGCTCCTCGTCAGCAATAAATTGATCCAATCTTTTTGTGTGCCCCTCGCACGCAATCAAACGGTCAAGAAGACGCCTTGTCTCTTTTTCGTCCAGCTCACCGAGTCTGAGTTTCTCAATTTCGATGTCTAGAACACGAACGTTTTTCATACCTTCTCCAAGGTTTTTAATTGTTGACGTAGTTGCCGTAAACGTTTGCGAACACCAGACACGGACATTCCCACTTCAACCGCTGTTTCTTCCAAGGTGTAACCGTCGTGGTAATGCAAGATGGCGATCAGGCAATTAGACTCGGGCGTTTGCGCGAATAAGGAACGCAACGCCCGACCCGCCAACGACTTATCTTCATTGCTCGCACCCAAGCAGGCAATTTCCTCAACGAGGGGACTATGCTGACCCTGTCTCTTTTTTGAGCGAATGTGATTTAGACATTCCCGCGTTGCGACGATGTACAAAAAACTAGAAGGCGTATCGATCTTGAGTTCCTCACGCGCTAATAATTTAACGAAGACGTCTTGGGTAACATCCAGGGCATCCTGTTCGTTCACCAAAAGAGCCTTGCAGCGTCGAAAAACCATGCCGCCAAATCGCCTATACAAAATTTCTATCTCAGAGTGCATCTGCTCTCAAGTAAGTAGAGTAGTTATTAGACACCGAAGGGGTTGGAAAGTGTTACTATTATTTTGTTTTTTAACGGAGCGTCGTGGTCATCATTATACAAGGAACCTGGAGCTGGTAAAACGCCTGGCAACCCCACGCGTTCCTTCTTTGGTCTGCACCACATTAGCCGCAGAGCCGACAACGCTCGCCAATAACGCGAGAGGGATCCTCTTTTTTTAAATGAAGGGCTTATTTTTCCAATCTTGATTTGGATGGTTTCAGTTTGATTCCACGTTTTTAATCTTGGCAGATGAATCTTCCAAAAGTTTGGTAAACCAAATTTGGGCTTTTTGAGGCTCCTGTTTTTCGGCAGATTGTCCTGCTTTTTGCGACCCCACTTGCGCATCCGCTCTCAATAGAAAGAGCGGCGAATTTAGTCTGCTTCTTCTCTTGTTTGCTGGCACAGGACGCGAGTAGAATAGACAGAAGAAGGACGGTTTTCATGATAGCTTCCACATTTTTGTACACGCCATATTATTGTGAGGAGAACATTTGGCACCTATGCGCTGAAGATCATTTCAAAGCGTCATCGTGGGTGTTGTTTATCTCTAATCCCGCCAATCAGTTTGCGATTTGGAATCAAAAACGCGTGGAACCTGGCGAGGCCCTCCTATGGGACTATCACGTGATTCTCCTCCATCATGACGACAAAATATGGAGGATTTTTGATTTTGATACACGTGAAGATTTTGGGTGTGAGGCAATACGGTATTTGGAAAGCTCTTTTCCAACCGCCATTCCAGAATCTTTGGTCCCTTCTTTTCTCGTTCAAAAGAGTGCCACCTTCGGTGCCCATTTTCAGAGTAATCGAGAGCATATGAAAGACGAAAAGGGAGACTTTATAAAACCTCCTCCAACCTGGAATCCTATTTCGAAAACCTCCAATTTAGAATCCTATCTTCTAATGAATAATAAAAAGAACACCATCTTAACCCTCGACGACATACGAGTTTTAATCCAAGGCGCATCGAAAGAAGAAGGGAGAAAACAACTGGAGAAGGGCCATCGTTAACGAAGAATACGCGCGCATTCTTTCCGAGATTGCGACCTTACAACGCATCGCCGGTGATAACTTTTTTAAGGTCCGAGCTTTCGAACAAGCGTCTCGTTTCATCGCAGATCTCCATTCCCCTGTAGACGAGATGATCGACAATCGGTCGATTTTCTCGATGCAAGGTATAGGCGAGTCGATTGAGGCTGAG
>Ga0256840_1003209_pt1 | contig 13465 bp, 10 predicted proteins | sample 355202metaG_FD_185969 | JGI IMG/M metagenome (GOLD analysis project Ga0256840, IMG submission 185969) | Hydrothermal vent microbial communities from Mid Atlantic Ridge, Atlantic Ocean - 355-202 | ecosystem: Environmental > Aquatic > Marine > Hydrothermal vents | place: Atlantic Ocean: Mid...
TACTTTTTTCCTACATAAATCGAACTGATTCCAAATGTTAATGTTTTGCATTTTGTATTTTTATATCCAAGTTTATCAAGTATCCCTAAAAAATTCTGCCCATCAGGAAAATTTTTCACTGACTCAGGCAAATAGGTGTACGCTGAATTATCTTTTGAAACCAGCTTACCAATAACGGGTAAAATAGCTTTAAAGTAAAAATTATAAATCTGCTTAAACGGAAAGCTTCTTGGTTTCGAAAATTCTACGATAACCGCTGTTCCAGAAGGTTTCAACACCCTAAGCATCTCAGCTAATCCCTTTTCAAGGTTTTCAAAATTCCTTACACCAAATGAAACGATGATAGCATCGAACTTATTATCTTCAAACAAAAGCTTTTCAGAATCTCCAAGTTTTAATTCTATCTTATCCTCTAATCCTAATTTCTCGATTTTCTTCTTCCCTACCTCCAGCATCCCTTTCGAAATATCAACGCCGATGATTTTATCAGGGTTCAATGACAACGCCTCAATCGCGAAATCTCCCGTTCCTGTAGCAATGTCAAGTATCAACTTTGGGGCTTCAGGTTTCAGCATTTTTATCGCCTTTTTTCTCCACCTGATATCAATCCCCATACTCAGCACATGATTCAATAAATCATATCGTTTGCTGATATTGTCAAACATCGTTGCTACTTGCTCTTTTTTGCCAACTTTTTGGTCTTTATAAGGTAATACAGTCATATTTTAGTTGTCATCAATAAATCTGAGCGCCAAAATTAAGCACAAAATTGTTAGTTTGAATGACTAACCATATAATTAATTAAAAAGGAACTGAATTCTACAGTTCCTTTTTTTTAATATTACCAATTTCTATTTGCCTGTAAATTACTTTTCAAGTACTTTAAATTCTACTCTTCTATTCAACTCTCTTCCTTCCGACTCATCATCATTACTTGCCAAAGGTTTAGATTTTCCGTAACCAACTGCAGTCAACCTTCTAGGGTCAATGCCTTTCTTTTTCAACCACCTCACCACTGCATCCGCTCTACGCTGCGATAGATTTTTGTTATAAATTATCTTACCAATTCTATCGGTATGCCCGCCTATCTCCACTTTCATCCTTGGACTATTCGCTAATAACTTCTCTAGTTTATTTAACTCTAAATATGATACATCAGCAAATGTTGCCTTGTCAAAATTAAAGTAGATGTTTCGCAGCACCGTACTCAAACCAACGGCAAGTGGATCTAGTTCTACTTTTCTTTTTATCTCCATCGGCTTTTCTCCAGCAGCTGGAATATTCATTTTGTAAGACTTGAACATATATCCATCCATTTCTGCCGATAACATATATAACTTTTCATCCATATTGGTAATATCAAACTGGTATGAACCATTTGCTAATCTCTTAGATGCTACCACAATATTATCACCCACTCCTCTTAACTTCACCTTTGCCTTCAATGACTTGGCTGTCGCTTCGTCCTCTACTCTTACTATTAATGAAACTGGTTTTAGAATTTTCTGTACTGGTAATTCAATTGGCTCTTCCACTTCCACCTTTTCAATTTTCGTGTCAGTGGGGTCTTTTTCAACGGCTTCAGTATCTACTGTTTTTGCTACCAAAGGCTCATCAATGTTGATAAGATTTGGTATAGTCACTTCGTAAATGTCATTATAACCGTATCCATCCTCTCTTACCGAGGCATAATATCCTCTTGAACCATCTTTGGTAGACACAAAGAATACATCATTGTCAGGCGTATTAATTGGGTAACCTAAGTTTACAGGTTCTTCCCATTTCTCCGCTAAACTATCATACTCCGATTTAAATATATCATAACCACCCATTCCCTTTCTACCTTTGGTACTGAAGAAAAGTGTCTTGCCATCATAATGAATAAACGGTGAATAGTCATCAAATTCTGTATTGATTTCTTCTCCTAGGTTTTTACCCCTACCCCATTTTCCTTTTTTATCTTTCTCGCTATAGTAAATATCAATTCCTCCCACTCCACCAGGTCTATCACTTGAAAAGAATAAAACCTGACCGTCAGGGGAAACCGTTACAGAATTTTCTGTAAAGCTAGAGTTAATATTATCACTCAAGGCTTCAGGTTCAGCATATGTACCATCATCAAGCAAGTGTGACACATATATATCTCCCCCATTTTCAGATTTATATATATAGAGTTCAGAACCATCTGCATTCAACGAAAGGTTAGAATCGTGAAACTCAGTATTAATCTGGTCACCAATATTATGGGCTCTTTTCCACTTTCCATCTACTTTTTTAGCAATATATATATCCTCATATGAAAAGTTATCATCTGCCACATTTTCATTCACGTTGCCATCACGACGACGAGAAGTAAAAATCATAATGTCCTCATCACCATTCAGCACTGCACCATAATCCATCAATTCTGAATTGATTTTTCTACCTGCATTGACAATAGAAAAGTTAGCAGGATTTGCCATAAAGTCTCTACCGTTTTCACATTCATATATATTTCTTTCTACAATACTTAGCTCTACTACATCTTTACCACGATAATTTTTTTCTCCTATAAGTTTGTCTTTATACTTGGTCAAATACGCTAGGGCATCATCGTATTCCATTCCATACTGATAGCCTTTACCAATCCAATACAACAAATCAAATCTATAATTTGGGTCAATTTCATAGGCTCGTAAAAAGTATTTAGCTGATCGCTCCTTACCTACTGACTCAATATGTGTAATACCAGCCATGTACTGGGCATAGATATTATCCTGATCCGCATTGGCCGCCGCCGCATACTGTTCATTGGCAATGACTGTCGCCTTTTGCTCAAAATATATTTCATCCGCAATCTCTACTAATTGCCTTGCCAATTCCTTATCTTGCGCTAAAGCTACATTATATGATAGCAGGAAAAATACGATTACCAATACCTGTTTTAAATTTCTTCTATTCATGCTCAATTTCTATTTATATCTCGTTTATGAGTTAACACCACTCACTTCAAGAATTACTTTAAATAAAATATCTGCTAATTTATGACTTCTATTAAATAATAAATGTGCTAAATGTCTGAACTTCTTACATTTATGGTATAATTTCCATTTTTTTACTTTTGCCTCCTTACACAAAACATTATGATTATCAAGCAAGCAGAATTCATTTGCAGTAATACTGATTATAACAAATGTCCAAAAACAGACCTCCCAGAATATGCATTCATTGGCAGGTCAAACGTGGGCAAATCATCGCTGATTAATATGATTACCAATCACAAAAAACTGGCTAAAATTTCTGGACGTCCAGGAAAAACCCAACTTATTAATCATTTTTTAATTAATAAAAACTGGTATATTGTTGATTTGCCAGGCTATGGATGGGCACGAATCAGCAAATCAGAGAGAACAAAGTGGAAAAAAATGATTAACGATTATTTTTTGAATAGAGAAAATTTGAAATTTGTTTTTGTATTAGTGGACTCTCGCCATGAACCACAAAAGATTGATATAGAATTCGTCAACTGGCTAGGTATGAATGGGTTACCGTTAGGTATCATTTTTACCAAAACCGACAAACTATCGCCTAATAAAGTACAGGCGAATGTCGCTAAGTTTAAGAAAGTAATGCTAAAAGAGTGGGAAAAAATGCCTACTTACTTTTTAAGCTCATCGGTAAGCAAAGACGGAGAAAAAGAAATCCTAAGTTTTATTGATGAGGTCAACAATGATGTTAAACAACAATAATTTCACCATTAGCCTATAAAAATGGCAAAACAAATAACCATTCTCAATAAATAACATTTACTTTACGCAAAATTTTAAAATAACAATGGAATTCAAAGATATAGCAACTGTAACAGGCAAAGGAGGATTATTTAAAGTCATCAAACCAACTCGAACTGGGGTTATTTTAGAATCACTTGATGGTAAAAACACCAAGCTAATTGCCAACGCCCATAATAGAATTTCAATATTAGAGGAAATCTCAATTTATACCACCACGGGCGATGGTTCAGTGCCTCTACAATCGGTCATGCAAAAAATCTCGAAAGAATTTGGTGACGACCTTGGTCTAGAAAATAAACCCGATTCTGAAGAGCTAAAATCATTCTTAAAACATGTACTACCAGATTACGATTCGGATAGGGTTTATGTTTCTGATATAAAAAAACTTGTTTCGTGGTATAATATACTGCTTGGCGTTGCTCCCGATACTTTGAAAGAAGTAAAAAAAGAGAAGAAAACAACTAAAAAGAAAGCTCCCAAAAAAGACAAGTAGTTGATAGTCACATGAACGATGTTAGCGTATTGGCTGAAAAAAGTTTGGACTTAGTGATTCAGCATTTTGAAGTTGAAAATTTTAATAAGCAAATTTTCAAAGACGCTAACAAAGAAAACCCTTTTGACGTTTTAATTGAAAAACTCACTGTTGTCATCAATGATTTGATAGATTATGACATGGGTAAATTGCTCAATATACTCTATAAAATAGACGTTGATGAACGGCAACTCAAACAAATTCTATCAGAGGAAAAGCCAGAAAATATTGCGCATGAAATTTCCAAACTGGTTGTGGAAAGGGAAAAACAAAAAGTATTAACTAGAGAAAAGTATCGGGACTAATTTCCAAAAGACATTGCTTTTTCCACCATTTTTTTTGACCCTACAAAAAACGGCACTCGCTGGTGAAGAGATGTTGGTTCTATTTCCAGTATTCTATTTTTACCATCCGTAGCCATTCCTCCTGCACGCTCAATAATAAATGCCAAGGCATTGCATTCATACAGCAGTCTAAGTTTTCCGGTAGCATGTGTAGCCGTGCTTGGATAAATATAAATCCCGCCTTTCAAAAGATTTCGATGAAAATCCGCCACCAGAGATCCAATATACCTACCTGAATATTGTTCTTCCTTGCAGTAATCAATGTATTTTTTTACTGATTCGTTAAAAGTATTAGAAGCTCCTTCATTCATTGAGTAAACCTTTCCATCTTCTGGTGTCTTCATATTTTGATGTGACAAAAAATATTCGCCTAGCGACTGGTCATACGTAAAGCCATTTACACCCGCACCAGTAGTGTACACAAGCATGGTCGATGAGCCATACAAAATATATCCTGCAGCTATTTGTTTTTCGCCTCTCTGCAAATAATCCTCTTCCAAAACAGGCGTACCTACAGGCGTTACCCTTCTATAAATTGAGAAAATTGTTCCTACTGAAACATTTACGTCTATATTAGATGAGCCATCTAGGGGATCAATAGCGACCACATATCTCTTGCTATCATCAATCATAATTACTTTTTCATCCTCTTCCGATACAATCGCACATACCTCCTCCCCTTTGGTCAATGCTCTGATAAAACGGATATTTGCCAGAATATCAAGTTTCTGTTGGTCTTCCCCTTGAACATTTTGTGTGCCGACTGTGCCCAGGATATTGATAAGTCCAGCTTTGTTCATCTCTCTATTCACCACTTTCCCTGCCAACGCAATATCACGTAGCAACTGAGAAAGCTCTCCAGTAGCCCCTTTGAAATTGTCTTGATCTCTTTTGATAAACCGGTCTAGTGCCGCCCCAATGGGTTGGGCAATTCTAGAATCTTCCCTTGTTCGCATAGGCATATAATTATTTTATGATTTAGTATCTGTTAACAAATAAATCATGCAAAATAGGCGAAGTTGTTTTGCTCTTTTTAAAGGCGTAAAATTCTATGATAGCAATGCTACTTGAGGATTTTTCAACGAATAAAAAGGGCAAGAAAACGAGCATAGGTGTATTAGTTATTTGTTAACAGATACTTACTTATCCAAAAATAGGATTTAATATGGTCGTTTAAAAATTTACGTTAGCAAAAAAGAAAAAGAAGTAGCCATTAACAGCTATAAATTATCGTAAAGTCGCTTATTTCGCATAACTAATTTATTTAGGAATGAATGTATTTAAGTTTGGCGGAGCATCTGTAAAAGATATAGGTGGCATCAAAAATTTGGCGAGAATTGTAAAGCAGTTTAGCGGAGAAAAACTAGTCGTTATTATTTCTGCCATGGGTAAGACCACCAATGCACTAGAAGAAATCCTTCGGCTATGCGTCGTGAATAAAAGCTACGAGAATGAGTTAAATGCAGTGAATACATACCACTTCTCCGTAATGCAAAGCCTATTTGAAAAAGATGATATCATTTTTAATTCAGTGGAAAATATAATTACCTCATTAAATGCAGATCTAAAATCTGGTTTCAAGAATAGAAGCAAAGAGGCGTTTTACGATAGCGTAATTTCAAAAGGGGAAATCCTTTCCACGAAAATCAACCAACGCTACTTAGAAAATGTAGGCATTACATCCATGTGGGTTGATGCTCGTGATTTCATCATCACCGATAGCCTTTTCTCAGAAGCAAATGTGGATTGGACGAAAACAAAAAACAAGATCACAAGTGCGCTTCCTGACATTGTAAAAAACAAAGTCATAGTGACCCAAGGATTTATCAGTGGCACTGAAGATGGAAAAACCACCACCTTAGGCAGAGAAGGTTCTGATTTCAGCGCTGCAATCTTTGCCGCTTGCCTTGATGCTTCGTCCGTTACCATTTGGAAGGATGTGGCAGGCATTCTTAATGCAGATCCAAAATTAATCAAAGACGCCATAAAATTCGAACAGCTAGATTATCACGAAGCAGCGGAGATGACTTACTACGGAGCGACTGTCATTCACCCAAAAACCATCAAACCGCTTGCCAATAAAAACATTCCGCTTTATGTAAAGTCCTTTGAAAATCCGCAAGCCGCTGGAACAGAAATTAATGAGATACATTCTCACAAACCCATTCCTTCCTTTATATACAAATTTGAGCAAACACTACTCTCGTTTGGCGTCAAAGATTTTACTTTTATTGATGAAAAAAATCTAGGACTAATATTCAATGCCTTCTCTGATTTGAATATTACAATAAACCTCATGCAAACTTCTGCCATTTCTGTTTCCATTTGCACCAATCATCATGCAGAGAAACTTAAAAAACTAATAGAGAGACTAAAAAATCATTTTGACATCCACTATAATTCTGGGCTGACACTTATTACCATAAAAAACTACTTCTACGATGAAAATTCAATTGCGCATGTAAGCATTGGGAAGGAAATTATATTGGAGCAAAAAAGTCGCCATAATTTTCAGATGCTTGTTTCATGAATTTATAGTTGACGCTTTGTCGATAACAAAATCCAATAACCGTTCATTAGACCTTTGTAATATATCAAAAACATCCTGAAAGCCACCACTCCCTCCAAAATATGGATCAGGCACATCAGTACCTTTTCCTAACCCATCAAAATCTCGCATCATCATGAGTGTATAAGTAGCATTTATTGCTTGGTTTTCTAGTGCCCTGATGTATGCCATATTCTTAGCATCCATCGCCAATATATAGTCAAATTTTTCAAAATCCTCTTTTGAAAACTGCCGCGCCTTGTGCTTTAATACAAGTCCATTCTTCTGTGCATTTTCACTACTCCGTAAATCAGGGCTACCTCCAATATGATAGTTAGAAGTGCCGCATGAATCACATAGAATCCGTCCACCGACTCCCCTCTCTCTCACTAATTTAGCAAAAATTCCTTCCGCTACAGGTGACCTGCAGATATTTCCAAGGCATACAAACAGTACTTTTATCATATTCAAAACAGTTTATTACATAAAACAACAACCATAAAACAACTAAAATCATGTTTTAAACCATCGAAACATGATTATAGCACTTGTTTTTAGTCAATAAACAAAAAAATAGTACATTTTTAATTTATTTTATCACTTTTACTACTTCTATCTATTAAGTTTTCGCATCTTTGTGCCACTGATGGTCAGTAGTTTAGCTTAAATAAAATAAAGAATTGGAATCAATTAAATTTTTCTTGAAAATATCTACTCTGATACTTGTACTTGTTGCAGGTTATTTTCAGACAGAAAGAAAAAATTCATCGGACAAACAAGGTGAGGTTGATCTTATTCTAACCAATGATTACAGTGAAACTATTCCTGAAAAAGTTGAACAAATCAACAAATTCAATATCTAAATATAGCTTAGCTATACACTCCAAAACACAAAGGATAAATTAAATAAACTATACGCTCATAAGCGTCTAGGCTTTATATACATTGTCATTTGTTAGACACTTTAGAAATAATACCCATTCATCTTAAAAAATATTGGCACGGGGGTTACCTTATTATGGGGTGGCGTATATACGTACATAACACACACTTTTATTTTATTCATACACCTGTTTAAAATTGGAAAGCCTTCTCGAAAGAGGAGGCTTTTTTTTGCTGTCGCTACTAAAAATTCTTCCTCCTATAAAAGTATTTTCGCTGATTGTTAAAAAAGTTATTAAATATTTAAGAACTGGGGTTACCTAAGTAAGGTATGACGTATATACGTACATAACACACACTTTTGTTTTATTCATACACCTGTTTAAAATTGAAAAACCTTCTCGAAAGAGGAGGTTTTTTTCTTGCCATAAAAAAGGAGGAGTTAATTAAATCAACTCCTCCTTTTTTATATCGAATATGTAATGCTTATCTCACATAAATTCCAAATCCTGCAGTAAGTGTATTGTACTCTTGAAAAGTGTAATCTGCATGCAGCGTAATCACTGCTAACTTGATTCTAAAGCCTGCAGTTGCCCTTGGCCCACCACTGGTAAAGTGTAAGGCAATAGGATCTTTTAAAATTGGGTCAATGGTTGAATTAGGATCCAAATCATATGTTCCTAAAAGGTTAAAGTCAGAACTAGCTGCATTAAAACCTACCCCTGCATACATGCTAAACATTTTATAATCCTTAGAAATCAATCCTTGAACTGTCCATGAGTTAATATTCAAAATAGCTTTCTGGTCATCGGCGCCATTATTTAAATCTGAGTCAGTCATATCAAATTTAGTTTTGATACTCGTATAACCAATAAACCCTGAAAGGTTAAATTTCTTTTCTTTTAATCCAGGTATCCACTGCTTCACGTTATGCATCACACCTAATCCTAATATTTGTCCTTCAAAACCATCTTGCTTAATTTTAGGGGAAAACCTGAATTTCACATCTGTTCCTTTTGGCAATCCGATGCCTAAATTCACCATTGGTACTGGCATTACTGTTCTCCCAGTTGCAGGATCATTGTCATCAGGACTGCCAGGTAAAAAATTAGATAAATCTGTTCCACCAGGTGCATCAAACACCACTGCTGTTGGAAAAGGATCTCCATTTTCATCTAGCAGTTCTACTTTTCTGTTGGTTTCACCGCCAAAAACTGTTGGCATATCTGTACTAGTGTCCCCACCTGTAAGTCTAAGCGAATTGTAGTCAGCATTATCAAACTTAAAGAACAAGTCTTTGTTTGGAACAAATGCACCGTTTACGGTTACTGTCAAATCAACACCCCAAGGTTTATGTGTTTTAGCAGTGTTGTACCAACCATTAGCCAACCCATAACCAAATCCTTTAAATACTGGGCTCACAAAATTCTGTAAATAGGTTTCCGCATCTCCTGTACCTGCCTCTAATATTTTATCAATATCAAAGTCTTGCGCTTTGACTTTTCTATTCGCCAAAAACATTAATATGCTCATAAAGAGCAATAATTTTAATAATATCCTGAATTTCAATTGTGTAACCATAGTTCAAAAAATTTGATTTAACTTTTCTTTTTACAAATTTTGCCTTTTTCATTGATATAATAAACCTCAATCAAGTAGATACATTACATAAGTTTGAATTCAAAAAGCATAGAGTCCTGTGGTATATTATTTAGTTTGGTCAGCTCCAAACATATTGACAATCAACAGATTACAGACCTTTCATTCTTCAACTTACAAATAAAAAGTGCCTGAGAATAGAATAATTATCCTCGTAAGCTTACAATTATTACCATTTCATGCATCATATAAAGTGCAATTCCAGAATCCCATACCCATCAAAAATATTCTAATACCCTCAGTTCAATTAGTAATAACCCGAAACGGAATAGTTCGTCTTTACGGAATTTTTCTTTCTATTTTTTCCCTTTAGAAAGAAAAATATTCGTAATCTCCTTTTAGATACCGTATAAATTAAGTGCTTTTAAAATATAGCACTTAATTTTACGGCATGACGTGCGTTTATAATTGAGCTCCAATAGGACTTTCATTTTAATAATTGTTATATTTAAAATGGAACAAAGTCACCTGAATATCATGAGGTTTTCTATTTTTGTTCGAATGAATCTAATCATCTACAATATTTCTATTTTTTTGCTACGAATAGGTGCATCCATTGGTGCTATTTTTAGTGCTAAAACCAAACAATTTGTAGCAGGGAGAAAGGGTTTATTAAAAAAAATAGAAACTGAATTTAAGGCGGAAAACAAACAAATTGCTTGGTTTCATTGTGCCTCACTAGGCGAATTTGAACAAGGGAGACCTGTTATTGAATCTTTCAAAAAACAATTTCCCAATTATAAAATTGTACTTACTTTCTTTTCTCCTTCAGGGTATGAAGTATGCAAAAATTATGCACTGGCAGACTATATATACTACTTACCGCTCGATACCGCTCCCAATGCGAAGCAGTTTATAAATACAATTAGTCCCTCCATTGTTTTCTTCGTCAAGTATGAATTTTGGCATCACTACCTCAATGAATTAAAGAAAAGAGCAATTCCTGTAGTCCTATTTTCTGCCATTTTTAGAGGTTCGCAAATTTTCTTTAAACCCTACGGTGGTTTTTACAGAAATATATTAAAATGTTTCAATCATATATTTGTACAAGATAAAAACTCGATTGAATTGCTAAAAAATATTAAGGTTCAAAACACCAGCGTTACTGGTGACACTAGATTCGATAGGGTTTGGGATATTTGTCAAAAAACGACGGTCATTCCTATTGCAAAAGTATTTAAGTCCAATAGTACTGTTATGGTAATAGGTAGTAGTTGGAGTGAAGACCATGAGGTGCTTGTTCCCTTCATTAATCAATCTGAAAGTATGAAATTTATTATAGCCCCACATGAGATTAAAGCCAATGAAAACCAGAGGTTAATCCAGAAATTACAAAAATCTACTACCCTTTTCTCACAAGCTGATGAAAGTAATATCACTGACTATCAGGTGCTTATTATCGACAATATTGGGATGTTATCCTCGCTATATCAGTATGGAGAATATGCATACATAGGTGGGGCGTTTGGCAGCGGATTACACAATATTTTGGAGGCAGCTACTTTTGGATTACCCATATTTTTTGGCGATAGAAAATATAAAAAATTCAATGAAGCCAAAGAGCTAATTGCAAAAGGTGGTGCGTTTGTGATTAATAATACTGAAAGCCTTAGAGCAAAATTTGACTTACTTAATGAAAATTCCACTCAGCACAATCAGGCATCTGAGATTAGTAAAAACTATGTGAAAGCAAATACAGGTGCCACCAAAACCATACTCAATTATACCATCAATATATTATGAAAGGCAGGGTTTTCAAATCGACAGGTTCGTGGTATGACGTCCGTACAGATAATGGCGAGGCTTACCCATGTAGGTTGCGTGGCAAATTTAAGTTGAAAGGACTAAAAGTAACCAACCCTATTGCTGTCGGCGACCTTGTTGGTTTTTACCTAGAAGAAAACGAGGAAAAAACCGGCGTGATTACTGAAATTTTTCCTAGAGAAAATTATATCATCCGAAAAGCCATCAAAAAAAGTGCGCATAGACATATCATTGCTGCCAACATAGACCAAGCAATACTTATCGCCACTTTAACTTTCCCTGAAACATCCCTTGGCTTTATCGATAGATTTTTAGTCACTGCCGAAACATTCAGAATTCCTGTTCTTTTGGTTTTTAACAAATCTGATTTACTAATTGAGCAAGAAATAGAACAAGTAAATGAAGTGATGAAAATGTATGAAAATATTGGCTATTCCAGTTACTTGATTTCAGCGCTTGATAAAAAAAGCATTGAACAATTTTCAGCATTGATAAAAGGGAAAACCTCCTTGATAAGTGGACACTCAGGCGTTGGAAAATCCACGCTCCTAAATAATATCATCCCAGAAATCAATCAAAAAACGATGGAAATATCGCACTTTGCTAAAAAAGGTGTGCACACCACTACTTTTGCTGAAATGTTTGCAGTTGATGAAGATACTTTCCTAATTGATACGCCTGGCATCAAGGAATTAGGTTTGGTAGAAATCGGAAATGAAGAACTTTATCATTATTTCCCTGAGATGCGAACACTGATGGGACAATGCAAATTTCATAATTGTACGCACACCCATGAACCCAAGTGTGCCGTGTTAGAAGCCGTTGAAGCTGAAAACATATCACTCAGCAGGTATTATAGTTATATGAGCATGTTGGAAGGTGATGATAATAGAAGGTGAACTGACTTGAGAATTACGATATTAGAATTATGATTGATGATTTTAAAATTATCCTCCATGGTCTGTGATCTCCACTATAGTCGTTGACTTAAGGGTATTTGCAATGATATTTTTAACAAGAATTTGTGCTTTCAAAGTACCCTTGTAAGGGAAAAATCAGTAAAGTAGGGCATCGCCCTACGCATGAAAATCCCTATCGCTAAGCCCTGAAAGGTCGTAAGCCTATTGCTTCACAATAGCTTCTATAAAATGAGACCTTTGTTATTCTTTCTAAAAAAAAGCAACTCCCAATTTTGTGATTTTTTCCTTGCTGAGGCAAGTGTTTATCCTAGAAACATAAATGAAAGAGGACATTCAAAAGTGTTCTGTGAGGATACAGACCACGGAGAAAGAAACATAAATGAAAAAGGTTATCAGGGAGTGTTCTGTGTGGACACAGACCACGGAGAAACAGACCTTCTTTCTGTAAAATTCCTCCTCCATGGTCTGTGTCTCCACAGACGATCATCCGAAAATTCTATATTAACTTAAAAAAAATAGTTGGTGAGGACACCATAGTCGTTAACTTAAGGGTGGATGCAATCATGTTTCAACAAGAATTTATGCTGTCAAAGTGCCCTGAAAGGGCTCAATCTTTTAAAGTAGGGCATCGCCCTACTTGTAAAAACACCTGTTAACAAGCCCTGAAAGGGCACTAGCTTACTTTTTTACCATAGCATCTACAAAATAGAACCTTTATCATCTTCCTAAAAACAGGCAACGCTTTACTTTGCTGTTTTGGCTTTGTTGGGTCAGGTTTTATCCAAGAAATATAAATGAGAGAGGACATTTAGAAGTGTTCTGTGAGGACACAGACCACGGAGAAATGAGAAAAAAGACCTTTAAATTCCACTAAGTTAACGACTATGGTGAGGACACAAACCATCGTGATGGGTTAGTTCTCTGGTCTCTGAACCCCAGAAAACCTCGATTTGCGTTACTACCTCAAAAAAGTTAATTTTAGTTTCAACAAAACCAAGAATTGATACACCAAAGGTTTTTTACCCGTAACTCTTTCCCAAAGTTCC
>Ga0256840_1003210_pt1 | contig 13464 bp, 4 predicted proteins | sample 355202metaG_FD_185969 | JGI IMG/M metagenome (GOLD analysis project Ga0256840, IMG submission 185969) | Hydrothermal vent microbial communities from Mid Atlantic Ridge, Atlantic Ocean - 355-202 | ecosystem: Environmental > Aquatic > Marine > Hydrothermal vents | place: Atlantic Ocean: Mid...
CTGATGGAGATAATACTCCTGATTATATAGATTTGAACTCTGATGATGATTCTCGTAACGACTCTATTGAAGGATGGGATTTTAATAACGATGGTACGCCAGAAACAAATTTTACCAACACAGATTCTGATAATGACGGTTTAGTCAATTCGTATGATAATGATAATACGCAGATTAATCCTACAAATAGTCAAATCCCAACAGATTTCCCTAATGCAGACAATACAACAACACCAGAATTAGATTGGCGTGAAAAACCCGCAGTTTTAGTGGTGATTAATGATGTTACAGTTGTTGAAGGAAATAATATGGTGTTTACCCTGAAATTAGTTTCACTTGGCAATCAAACGTTGCTAAAACCCATAAATGAAGATGTTATTATTAATATTTTTACTTCAGACGGAACAGATACTACCACAACTTATGATGTGGCAACTGCACCATTTGATTATACTGAAATTCCTAATACACCAACAACTATTACTATTCCTGCTGGTGATACATCATATACCGTTACCATTCCAACAATAGATGATAATATTGATGAATTAGATGAATTAATGACTTTAAATGCTTTAGTAACCACAGCAAATACTACAAATCCTACAACCAATACTATTGAAGTTAATGTAGAAGTTAAAGCTATTGGTACTATACAAGATAATGATGATGCTCCAGATATTTCTATGAACGATACTCGTGAAGAAGAAGGAACTGATTTAGTGCATACGCTTACTTTATCTCACCCAACTTCTACTCCTGTAAAGGTTGATATAACCACAACAGATATTACAGCAACAAATGGATTAGATTATACTTCTTTTAATGAAACCATAACTATTGATGGAACAATTGATCCTGCTAACCCTAATTTGACAAAAGATTTTCATATCATTACTTTAGAAGACAATTTGAATGAACCAGACGATGAAAATTTACACGTAGATGGCGTAGTTACTAGTGCAAATATTCTAAATGAAGACTTAAACAAATTTGGAGTAATTATAGATAAAGAACCAGATCCTACCATTACTATCTCTAACCCAACAATTGTTGAAGGAGGAATTTTAGTTTTTGAAATAACACTTTCCAATGAAAATTATAACGATGTTAATCTCAATATTTTCACTAATAACGGAACTGCACAAGCTCCTTTAGATTATACTTCTTTAACTTCACAGGTAACTATTCCTGCGGAAACTTTAAGTATCACCGTAGAAATACAAACTATTGACGATATTTTAGTAGAAGACCTAGAAGATTTAACTTTAAAAGGAATTGTAACCTCCTTTAATACAGACAATATTGAAACCGAAGGAATAGGCACAATTATAGACAACGAAACACCAAACCTGTTTTCGCCAAATGATGATGGATTAAGTGATGTATTTGAAGTCATCAGCTTAAAGCAATACCCAAATTTTAAAATGCAAATTTTTGACCGTTGGGGAAGCCAAGTGTATGATTATAACAATAACGGAAACCCAAACCCCTTATGGTGGAACGGAACAATAAAAGGCAATCCTGTACCAGAAGGTGTTTATTATTACACCATAGATTACAATGACGGAGTTACACAACCAAAAGCTGGTTATATTCAATTAATAAGATAACAGAAGATGAAAAGAATCGTTTTATTTTTAGCAAGTTTAGTTTGGTTGATGAATTCTCAAGCACAACAAACACCACATTATACACAATATATGTATAATATGAATATTATTAATCCTGCTTATGCAGGTGCAAGAGCAGATATTTCTGTTGGATTATTAGCACGACAACAATGGGTTGGATTAGAAGGAGCACCAGAAACAGAAACTTTTGGTATAAATGCCAGAACCTTTGATAGCGTAGGTATGGGTTTATCTGTGGTTCAAGATAAATTAGGTCTTTTAGAAGATACTAATTTCAACTTAGATATTTCCTACACTATGGTAACATCACATGATTCTAGATTGGCATTTGGAATTAAAGGAGGCTTTTCTAATTATTCCAATAATTTAAGTCAAGGTTTAACACCAGATAATGATACGTATGCAGACTTATCAGGTACTTATCCTAATGCAGGTTTTGGTTTATTTTTCTATACTAAAAACTATTATTTAGGTCTTTCATTACCTCAATTATTTAACACTCCAAAATTTAGGTTAGATCCAAATACATACAGTTCAGTTTTAAGTGAACACCAAAGCTATTTTGGTACATTTGGCTATGTTTTTAATGTGAATGACAATATTAAATTCAAACCATCTACATTAATAAAATACAATAGTGATTTACCTGTTTCAGTAGATATAAATGCTAATGTTCTCTTTAAAAATCAAGTAGAATTCGGAGTTTCTTATCGCTATAATGATTCGGTGAGTGGTATGGCAGCACTTATCTTAAGTCAGAAATTTAGAATTGGTTATTCTTATGATTATACCTTAACCAACTTAGGAGGTTTTAACGAAGGTTCTCATGAAATTATGCTTCTCATTGACTTTAATTTTAAAAAACGTGGAAGATGGTTAAATGATAGTTCTTGCTATTTTTAGAGCTATTTAAAAAATTAGTGTATATTTGAATAATTTCAAAGTTGTTCAATGTATAAAAAATTAGCTCAAAAAGTAATTAATAAAAGGGTTTTTATTTTTATCTTATTATGGACAGGTTTATTTACCTATTCACAAAACAACCAGCCTCCAGAACCTAAAAACGATTATGCAACTGCCGATGTAGATACGACTTTATCTACACCTTCTGGAGCACCAGATTATTACCCAAGTGTGCTAGATAATGATACCGATCCAGATAATGACAACTTAGTGGTTGTTAGTTTTAGTATTGGTGATGGAGAATGGTATAATCAAGGGAGTACAATCCCTTTTGACTATGGCTCATTTTATATAAACTCTCAAGGAAATTATATTTTTACTCCTCTTTACAACTATGCTGGTAATGTAACAGTAATAAGATACAAAGTAAGTGATGGAACAGAAACAAGTATCGCAAGATTGTATCTAACAATTGAAAGTGCTGGGAACTTATTAGAAATTGATGAGTTTTCTAGTTGCAACCAAGGTTTTACAGCTGACGGAGAATATGTTATTAGGTACAAAATAATTCTCAAAAATTCAAGTATAACACGTGGAGATCATAAAAATAGTGAAATTGATAATATTCAAATCTATAATGATTTGAATGCGGTTTTTGGTACTAATTGTATTGATAAAATTGACCGACTTTCAATAAAAGCAAGTACTACAAGCAAGCTTAATGAAACAGGCTCTTATCCATTAGATTGGAATGATGAACAATTTGATGATATAGAATTTAATGAAACTGACCCAACACCTGGCGCTGAGGGTATCTTAAATAATTGGGAAGGTAAATTATATCCCAGACAAACACTTACAATAGAGTTTTGCATTCATATAAACCCTTATTGCAACGGAAGACCAAATCCAACAGTTTCTGGTTCTGGTCTAAATTTTATTAGTGAAATTACAGCAAATTCTTCTCGAGGTAGCAGAACAACTCAATTAGAAATTACTGATTTTCACACGACTAAAGCAATAGTTTCTGCTAATATTTTTTTAAATGAAAATAGTGATATTATTCATACTACTATTCCTTTTTCAGATTCATTATTTAATTACGAACATAAAATAACCATTCATAATGAAAGTAATTCAGTTGCACACAATATTAATTTTAATTTGGGTATAAAACAATATTTTGAATTAGACTTAAATATTATATCTATTGACATATATCAAATCTCTGGACCAAGCGTAACTATTAATACTAATTATGATGGCGTAAATGCAACTTTAATGTTAAATAGTGGTAACAATCTTAATCCAAATGAAACCATAGTACTTGGTATTCATTACATCTTTAAACCAAATACAAATATTTATCAAATTTTATATTATGAACAAATACAGACTTCTCTAACTCAAGGAATTATTGACGGTCAAGGAAATCCACCAGAGTATATTAACGAATTTAATTTACCTGAAAGAAGCACTTTGTCTTATGTATTATGGTCTGATGATCATGGTAATCACGTAGATAGATATTACTTTTCAAATCAAGAAAATGATATTCCAACATCAAATAATCAATGCCAATGTGATGAAATTGGAGTGCGATTACAATATAACTTATTTCCTTTTTTAGAAAAATCAATTTCTTCAATTAATAGTGCTCCAGAAGGAGTGATAGAACTTGATGAAATCACTTTTGAATTTACATTATCAAATAAAAGTATTGGTTCTGTTATAAAAAATATTCAAATTTCTGATGATTTTAATAACTTCTTTTGTGGAGACCAAATTGACATTATGGGCTTACCGGAAATAATTGAATCTACTGCAACAGAAAATCCAAATATTAATCCCAATTTTGATGGAAGAAACGATATTAATTTTTTTGATGGTACTTCAGGTTTTATAAAACCTGCTAATGAACTCTTAGATATTCCAGAAGAATATATTAAAATTAAACTTGTTGTTTTATTTTATGGTCAATGCTCTAGTAAAAATATTGCTCTTGTTGATGTTACAAATATTTTTAATTTAAATCCTACTACAGGAATCTCAAATGAAATTAACTATGAAATTAATACTACTGATAATGACAACGACCAAGACAACATCTCAAATAGAATTGACATTGATGATGATAATGATGGAATTCCAGATACAATGGAATACAATGGTTTAGATCCTTTGGATGATAGCGACAATGATCACATTCCCAATTATAGAGATACTGATTTTGGAACGGACTCTAACAATGATGGTATTGTTGATTTATTCGATTTTGACCTAGATGGCATTCCCAATCATTTTGATTTAGATTCTGATAATGATGGTATTTATGATTTAGTAGAAGCTGGTGGATTAGACCCAGATAATAACGGCTTAGTTCCTATTATGGCTGTTGGCACTCTATTGATTGATGAAGGAAATGGTTTATCTAACAGCTTAATTTTAGATACTGATAATGATGACATTCCAGATACAGCAATTGACCCTTATATTGCAGGTGCTTCATATATTCCTAATATTGATACCGATTTAGATTCACATCCAAACGCTTATGACATTGATTCTGATAACGATGGAATTGTTGATAATATTGAAGCACAACCTACCTTATCTTACTCTCCTCCTCTAAGTCTTTATGCAAATGGAGGTGTATATCAAGAAGGTTTAATTCCTATAGATACTGATGGTGATAATTTACCAGACTACACTGACCCAAATTCTGATGATGATGAAAGAAATGACCTAATTGAAGCGTGGGATTTGAATAATGATGGTATTACTGACACCTTTTTATCTAATATAGATGCAGACAATGATGGACTTGATGACGCTTTTGATACTATTTTAGATGCAAATGGATTTCTTTTCGCAACAAATAACCAAAACCCATTAGATTTTCCAAATAACAATTTAATTAACACAGAAGAACGTGATTGGAGAGAACTTATCGCTCCAATAATTACCATTTCTAACACTATGGAAGAAGAAGGGAATCCATTAATTTTCAACATTACCTTAAGCAGCATAAGCAGTACAAACATTGATCTAAAATTTTCAATAATTGATGATACTACAACCTTAAATGAAGATTATTCAACTCCAAATAACTTAACCATAACAATACCTCAAGGAGAACTCAATGAAACATTTTCTATTACTACCATAGACGATACTATTAAAGAACTTGATACAGAAAAATTAATTTTAAAAACAATTGTAACCTCTGAAAATACAGAAAATCTCACAGTAGAAAGTACTGGTGAAATAATTGATAATGATGATTTTCCAAATATAAATATTTCAAATCCATCTATTGTTGAAGGCGGTAAATTGCTTTTTGAAATAACACTCTCCAATAAAATTTATAACGATGTTCATCTAAATATTTTCACCAATAACGGAACAGCACAAGAACCACAAGATTATACTTCATTAACTTCACAGGTAACCATTCCTACAAAAACACTAACTCTTATTCAAGAAATACAAACCATAGATGATTTACTTGTAGAAGATTTAGAAGATTTAACTTTAAAAGGAATTGTAACTTCTTTCAACACAGACAATATTGAAACCGAAGGAACAGGAACTATTATTGACAACGAAACACCAAACTTATTTTCTCCAAATAATGATGGATTAAGTGATGTATTTGAAGTAATTAGTCTAAAACAATACCCGAATTTTAAAATGCAAATTTTTGATCGATGGGGAAATTTAGTTTATGATTATAAAAATAACGGCAATCCAAATCCTTTATGGTGGAACGGAACAATAAAAGGAAACCCTGTACCAGAAGGTGTTTATTATTACACCATAGATTACAATGATGGAGTTACACAACCAAAAAGTGGATATGTTCAATTAGTAAGGTAACACACAACAACCCTTACATAAACAAAATACTATTTAGCAACTTAAAAGCGCTATTTAATCTTATATCAAAATGAAATAAATATTTATTACGTATCAAACTAAAATAGCATTATTTAACAACAAAACGTCTTACACTACTATTTTTACCCTTTATTATTTTCAATAAATAAACTCCTTTTTCAAGATTTGAAACCGAAATAGTATTATTTAAAGGCAACATATTTTTAACTAATTTATTTCCTAACAAATCATAAATCTCATATTTTGTTGATTGATTATCTTGTTCATTAAATTTAACCTTAATGTAATCAATGGTTGGTACAGGAAAAACGTTAAATGCCGTTATTAAATTATCTTTTACTCGTAAAACATCAATAACACCATCATTATTAGAATCTATACAATAATTAGACAATTTCCAAATTGATGGATTATTCCAAGCGCCATCTGTTGCATCTGCTGTACATTTGTATTCAAAAGCACTTTCTGGTCTAGTTACAACATAAGCATCTGTTACTGCTAAATCTGGCAGTATTCCCATATCTTTTTGCACGGTACTTCCATTTCCTAAAGCAACATCTTTAGCGGCGTTATCATCACCTTCAAAAACATAAGCAGTCATCGCATTTGTTAATCTATTCATAGCATATACATCTAACCTATCATACGGATTATTATTTCCATTTACTAAATCAGTATAACTAATATAATGATTTGCTTGATACGAAAATGTTGTACCATTGTAATTATATTCATGAGCAACATCATTATCAGAAAAAACAGTAATAAAATCCTTTTCAGAGTTTGGTATATTTATCAATTGATACATGGCTCTTAGTACTTGTGGATCTGTATTATACAAAGGTCCTCCAGAATGAAAATCATCAAAACTTTGTAATACTATCAATTTTACATTATCTGGATAATTTTGTAGTTCCGTATCTTCAATCAAAAATGGATACCAAGGCGCAAACATCATAATAAATCGTCCGTTTGTTCCCCAATTTAATCCATTAGGGTTAAATAATTGATTACCAATCCATATAGTAGAACCACCACCATAAGAATGACCTGCCAATCCAATTTTTGTAGTATCAATCCAATTTGGATAAGTAGCTACTGCTTGTTGCGCCATATCTACTGAATTTTGATAACTTGTATTGATTGAACCTGGATTTAAGTTATAGATATTAATAACCGAATAGCCTAAACTTGCCACATATTTAAAATACTTATCATAAGTTTGATATTCTCTTCCCCAACCACTAATAAAAATCATTGTTGGTTTTTGACTTACTGTAACATCTGGATGATAAAAGGTAATTGTTCCTTTATTTGGAACATCGATACTAGACTCTCTAATGTAATTGTTACTTCCCCAAGATCCGTAACCATTTACAATTCCTCCACTCCCATCAAAAAGAGTCGGATATAAATCTTGTGCTATTAATATGTTTGATACTAATAGGATTACTAATAAACTGATTGTTTTTTTCATAATGTTTTGTTTTTAAAATAGAGGAAGTGAAAATTCACTTCCTCTATAAATAATATTATTCTACAATTAATTTAACTGTCTTAACATAAGCTTTTGTTGAAATTTTAACAAAATAAATTCCACTTACTAAATTACTACCTACTTTTAGATTAAAACTATTTTCGCCACTTTGAACATTTATAGCTTGTCTTGATAAACGCTTTCCTCTTAAACTATACATTTCTAATTTTGCATTATTATCTGCTATATTAGAATTTAATTTAAGAGTTACATCACCTGTATTTGTAGGATTAGGATACAAACTTAACGCTACATTTGCGTAATTGTTAGAATGTACGCTAGCTGTTGATAAATTAACCTCTATTATAGAACTATAGGTTTCATTACCTTGTGTATCTATCATTTTTATACGATAATAAATATGTGTATGTGCGCCAAATGAAGTATCTGTGTAATTAAACTGTGCTGATGTGTCTAATGTCCCGTTACCTGCTTGACTGTTTATTTCAGTAAAATTATCTGGCGTGTCATAACTTGTTTCTAATACAAAAGTTGCGTTTTCGTATTCGTGTAAGGTTATCCAATTTACTACTATTTCTGAATTATCATCATTAGGTACAGCGTAAAGGTTTGTTAAAATAGTTTGCTGTAAAGAAGGGTTACTTCTCACTTTTACTTTTACAGTATCTTCAAAACCACTAAAGGCAGCTTTAAGTAAAGATGCTCCTACAGTTTCTCCTTTTACAGCGTTTGCATCTACTTGAGAAAGCACACTTGCTTCTTCAATAGTAAAGGTAATGTCTGAATTGTTAATAATTCTTTCTATACCATCACTATACACACCTTTTATAGTGTAATTATAACTATCTTGTTCTAAAATAACAGGTTCTTCTGTAGTAAAATGAATGCTTTCTAAGGTTACATCTGCTGGGATGCCTACGTTTAGGGTAACGGTGTTTTTTGCAACACCAACTACTCCATTTTTATAGCCATAGGCAGTAATGGTTAGCTCTCCACCATATCCTTCTGGAATAGTATAGGTAAATGGATTTTCAAAAGACAGATTGTCTGATTTTATTTCAACATCTATATTATCTTTATCATTTTCACTTTCATAAGTAAGCATTATTCTATCTACATCTTCTTGATATACATTAAAATTAAGCACATCACCTTCTACTCTATTATCAAAAATTGCGGGATCTCTATTTATTAGTATTTTAGACGTAAAAGTACTTACATTTCTCCTTTGTAAAGCAGGATCTAGTATAGTTGCCAAAAAATTATAAGTTGGCTTGACTGTCCTAATTAAACCACTTTTAGAAAAATACATTTCATCGTTTACATTTCTTGTTAATAAAACAAAAATATCAGACAATACTGCATCTGATTTAGCAATCCCATGACCAAACATACCTGTATGGTCATAGTTACCATTATCTGATTCATAATTTGTATTTTGAGTACCTGTTAAACCTCCTGTCATACTGGATTTTGGAACTATAAAATCATTTGGTTCTCCATTAAATAATTCACTTGTTATAGAATTTATACTTTGAGGCACTCCATTTAAAGCTACTAACAATAATCTTTTAGCTATTTTATGAGGGATTTTTGTAATTGCTAAATTTAGAGCTGGATTACAAAATACTGGGTCTATTTGACAAGCATCAAATTCTGCTGAAAAAGTATGTATTGAAACTTGTGCTTCAACTAATTTTGAATGATAATCATCTCTATTTAATTTTTTTATGAATTCAGGATCTTCTGGTGTTGTAATTCCTGAAATATTATCATCGCTTACTAATAAATTTCTTGCTCCCCAGTTATATTGTCTATCATTTTTAGGTACCGATGCAAGAGTAGCAATATCTCCAAGAGTAGAGAAATCAAAAATATAATCCTCAATATCGTCTGGAAAACTAAGCGTTGTAGCGATATCAGATAAATAGCCTGCTGTATTAAATAATTCAAGATTTCTAGTTGTCACTATTCTCTTATCTAATACAATATTAGCTCCTTGCGACCCAAAATGTGGCGTGTCTAAAGTAATTAATGAATTAACGTCTTTTCTTTTAGTATAACTCCCCATAAAACTTTCATGTATATCTTCAATATATGCCCTTGTATATAAACCTCCTCTACTGTGTGCTACAACATTCACTTTACCTACTGAAATTTTATCTTTTGCACATTTCTCCTTTAATTCATCAATCTTTGATGGTATAATCCAACTTACATCCTCATAAGCTTTTTCTGCAGTCTCAAAATCTTTCCAAACTTTTATTAACATACTCTCTGGATATCCATGACTTAAAAAATAAGTCTCTAATTCTTTTAAAGATTTAACACTAGACCATACTCCATGAGCTAATAATATTGGAGTTCTAGATAATTTAAAAGGGGCATTAAAAATTTCATCACCATTTTGATTAATTATTTTAAAATTTAGTAAACGATAAATTTTTCCGTCTTCACATTGAGCAAAATCAACATATTTAGGATGTTGATACGTATATTCAATATATTTGAATTGTGCAATATTAGCACTTTCTGTTAATGAAAAGTCGTAATCTTCGTGTGATTCAGGAGTTTTAATTGTAAATTTTCCATACTCATCTTCTTCATCGTCTAATCCATTCCCAGCCGTTAAGGTGTAATTACCATCATAGTAGCCTTGAGGATCATCCGTGTAAATTTTTAAAAAAGAAGATTTTGTACCATCTGCTGTTACTGTTACAACCTCATTTTCAGGAACGCCAGTTATATTTTTTATATTACCTACATACATTGAATTTGCACTATTATATCTTTCTTCTTCTGGAGAGTTTTCATATTCTGCATATCCCATATAGTTATTTATATGCCACAATTCTACTCCTTCTCTTACTCCCATCTTCATTATTCCATTTTCTGTAGCTATCCAGTTTATTCTTGGATCTCTTGGGTCTGTACAGCCTCCAAAAATATTTCTAGAACTCATAGTGTCATCATAGACATAACTATCGTAGTTATCACTAGTTGGATCTGCTCCGTAATCATAGTTAGTGTATATTTTATATGAACTTTCTACATCTACTGGTCCTGTTCCTTTATAGACTATTAAACCGTTGTTTGTACCCATATATACTTTTCCGTTTTCATCTTTCCACATGGCATTAGCATTAAAACCTGTATTTGGTGGAATAACAATAGGGAAATCCGCTGGACTAATATGTATCCAAGTATCATTTTTATATACTGAAAAACCATCATTATTTTCTGAAGTTGTAACCCAAGTACCTAATTCGTTATTTCTACATATATTAGTTATTAAATCTCCTGCTGGTGATGCGTTTGTAACAGCAAAACCCATATCTCCGGCAGAAAATGATCCTTGATAAGTTCCGTTAAGGTTATATCTTAAAATTCTAGCAGGAAAGTTTTCATGTGTAGCAGAGCAATCATCATCATTTGTTTCATAAGCCCAGTGACTTGCCCATACTTCTGTATCATCTGAAGATAATGCTTGAAAATTTCTTTCTGCCGTTGATGGAACAACAATTTCGCCAAAAGTATTTCTTGGGTAAGGCAATTCTGTAGGTTGTGCTGAACAACGATATCTATTTCCTAAAACATTAAAGTCAAAATCAAATTCCGATTTCCATGCTAATGTTCCTGGATAAATTGTTGTTGTATTTGCTCCTGCTCCTGGAGGTGTTTGAATTAATCTATGATGATATTGTGCAGCCCATACTTTATCATTTTCATCAACAATTATTGATCTAACTTTTCTTGTTAATAAACCTCCTCCAGCATCTTCTGCATAGTAATGTTTAATAGATAAATCTGGTCTTATTTTTTCAACACCACCTACTACATTATTATTACCATGACCATAATGAGCAACCCATACATTCCCTTCGAAATCTATTGCTAAATCTCTAATGAAATAATTTTTTAATGGCGTTCCTGTTGGCGTAATTCCTTGAAAGGTAGTAAAAGTTGTTTCTCCTTCTTCCATTTTAAAAATAGAATTGTTACTATTTACATATCTTGCAGCTGCCCAAACCCTCTCTGAAGCTTCATCTACTTCTACGGACACAAATTGTGTTCCTGTATTATATGCTGTAAAACCAACATTTGGATCTGGATTTTGTGCTTTAGTACTCATATAAAGCAACATTGTAATTAATAATAGTACTTGTTTTTTCATTTTTGTTGTATTTAAATGTTAATTAATTTGTTTCCCTACTTGTTTATATTATTTATCTTAGAACCAAAGAAAAATGTCCTTTCAGCTCTCTTCTCATTCCGCTAAATTTTTCGGTATAGTCTATTTTATACCAATAATCGTTTTGATGCATTAACACTCCGTTATAGAACCCATCCCACCCTTCTCCAAAAGGTTGCAATTGCGCTAATGTTTTCCCAAAACGATCAAATATATAAATACTTACATCTGTATGTAGATTTCTATCTAAACCTATAGGTTTCCATGTATCATACTGCCCATCATTATTTGGTGTAAAGAATTTTGGTGCTTTTACACTTGTTATTTGACCTTCTACAATACCACATCCGTTTTTATCTCTAACATACAAAGTATGTAATCCACTAGGCACGTTATAAAAATGATGATCGTCTTGATATGGTCCATTTTCATCATCTATAGCATATTCATAATCTCCTATTCCTGAAACAAAAACAGTTACTCCTCCGATATTCTCTGGGTCTTCTATTTCAATACGTTCAATAACAGCTATGCTTGATGGTATAACGGTAATTTTTCTACTGCGCTCACATCCTGTATTTGTTCTTGTTACTGTAACTGTATATTCACCAACTTCATTAATTAAAATGGATGGTGATGTTTCTCCTGTATTCCATAAAAAAGTATAATTATTAGTGGTATCTCCAATAAGACCAGAATTTAACTCAATTCTATCTGGAAATTCATTCATACAATAAACCACCTCTTCATCTGGTAAAAGATTAGGTAAGTCATTTATAATAAGATATACTTCGCCAATTCCAACACAGCCAAAATTATTTTGCACTCTTGAATAGATTATTTGTGAATATGCATTGGTATTTTCAAAATAATCTCCTAACGGATTTACTTCGTTTTCTGCATCATTAAAAGTTTCATAATAAATCACTTGAGTATCTGAAGGCAAATTAGCAATAACTTGTGGTGTTGCCAAAGTTAAATTAAATACATTTATTCCATCTTCTGAACCTAACTCATCACATTGCTCTAACATTGCTTCGTCTTGCTGGATATAACTTGCTTCTAATTCTAAAGTTGTTTCACTAAAACAAAGCGTATTATTATCCACTATTTTAACAAAAAGAGTTTGTGGATTGCTTGTATTTGTATAATTCGTTGCTAATTCGTTTTGGTCTGCGTCTAAATCTACTTGATTTAGGTAGAAATGTGTGGTTACATTTGGATTGTTACTGGTTAAATCCGAATCATAAGTATGTAAATCGAATTCCATAAATCCGTCTGGTGCACCATCGTAATCGCATTCTAGTTTTTGGGTTGGATTGGCTGTTGGTAGTGGC
>Ga0256840_1003211_pt1 | contig 13464 bp, 11 predicted proteins | sample 355202metaG_FD_185969 | JGI IMG/M metagenome (GOLD analysis project Ga0256840, IMG submission 185969) | Hydrothermal vent microbial communities from Mid Atlantic Ridge, Atlantic Ocean - 355-202 | ecosystem: Environmental > Aquatic > Marine > Hydrothermal vents | place: Atlantic Ocean: Mid...
GTACCGGCACAAACCCCACAAAAATCTTTTGTCAAAACCTTGCTGCGCATGATAGCGTAGCAGAATGTTTGATAAATTTTTAGGAAACTTCAGCTATATGTAAAGAGAAACATTTATTTGCCCGCCAGAATTAATGTCCAATAATCAGGCTTTCTTTTCTCAAGGTCATCAAGGTCTTCTATGATTTCTTCGTCTTTACGTCCGCATCTTGAGATAGCAATACTATTATTGTAAAAGCCTGTTTCCTTTAAAGCTCTATTAATACCCTTTATATTTTTATAAGCCTTCATCATCACTAAATTTTTGGTGGTTTCGGCAATTTTTTTCAAATTGTCTCCACCATAGGCCCCGGATGTTATAAGAAGGGATTCCTCTGCTTCAACAAGTATTCTATTGAGTCTCGCAGCAGCAGCATGGAAAGATGTGATTCCAGGAATGGTTTCAATACTTGCTTCGGGCATTATGTTTTTAAGACTTCTTAATATATAGCCAAAAGTTGAATATGTAGTGGGATCGCCAAGTGTTAAAAAAACAGCATTCTTTCCCTGTTTTAATACTGCTGCGATTTCAAGTGCATTTTTTGTCCAGTCAGTTTCCATTACGTCTTTATCCTTTGTCATGGGAAAAGACAATGATTTGATATCAGCAGATTCTGAAATATGGGGACGGGCGGTTTCAAGGGCCATGCTGTACGTATTTTTTGTTGATGCAGCAGTGAATACCACGTCTGCCTCATTGATAATTCTCACCGCTTTTATGGTGAGAAGCTCAGGATCTCCGGGACCTACGCCCGTGCCAAAGAGTTTTCCATATTTAATCATTGGTTTTTTATACCTCTTTTGTTCTTTTTTTGAGGGTAAATATAAAATTTAAGGCCATTTTTTTCTCGTACAAAAATGTTAAGGCACAAATAAGATTACAGACCCTCTGCCTTTATAGTTTTGTGCGAGAATAATATTTTGCATTCATCTAAGAACAGGCCAAATTAAACAAACCCCTTTTTTACAAGAAATAGCGTGATTTTACGACGCTTTTTCATACGTTGTTGTGGGCAGACCCGGAATTGCCTGTAGCAGTTATTTAAAAATACTTTCTATGAAAGCTTATCAAATTTATGTGGACCCGTTTTAAAATACACTTGTTTTGCCTCTGCATACCTATTAAATTCCACTTTTGATTCCACGTGAAACACATCCATAAGAATTTCTTCTGTCATAACATCTGCAGTTTTTCCTGAAACTGCAATTTTACCGTTTTTCATGAAAATAAGATAATCAGACCACAGAGAAGCAAAATTTATATCATGGAAAACGGAAATTATAATTTTATCTTTTGTATTTATTTCATTTTTAACAATATCAAGAAGTGCCAGGCTATGGCTGATATCCATACTGGAAAAAGCTTCATCAAGGAGAAGCAGAGGAGTGTCCTGGCAAAGCGCTCTTGCAAAAACACATCTCTGACGTTCTCCCCCGCTTAATTCCGTTATTTTTCTATTTTTGAAACTTGCTATTTCTGTTACTTCCATTACCTCCTCCACAATTCTTGTATCTTCAGTACAGGGATTGGAAAAGCGGGAGATATAGGGATGCCGTCCCATCATGACAGCCTCTTTAACTGTAAAAGGGAAATTTATACTATAATCCTGGGATACAAGTGCGATATTTTTTGCAATATCCCTGCGTGAGAAATCCGACAAATTTTTGTTTTTAAGTAGAATAATACCCGATTGAGGTTCTAAATGACGGATAAAAAGATCTAATAGTGTTGTTTTTCCGCATCCGTTAGGACCAAGGATTGAGTAGAATTTTCCTTTTTCAAAATCAAGATTGATGTTTTTCAGCACATCTGTATCGCCATAGGAAAAACAAAGATTACGTGCTGATATTTCCATTAATTTTCCTATCCGAGCTGATTTTTTTTAAATATCCAGCAGAAAACAGGCCCGCCTATGAGGGCAGTTAAGACACCAATTGGAATTTCATGGGGAAGGACAGCCCTTGTTATAGTGTCTGCAATTAAAAGAAGGCCTGCACCTGTAATCATGGATATTGGAATGAGTTTTCTATTATCGGGCCCTGTAACAAGCCTCACCATATGGGGCACCAGAAGTCCCACAAAACCTATAATTCCTGAAACAGAAACGGATATTGCAGCAAGGAGGGAACCTGTTACAAGAAGTATCAATGTAACCACTCTGGTATTTACTCCAAGGCTTGATGCAGATCGTTCCCCAAGTGAAATAAGGTTAAGATCCCTGGCAAAAAAAAGTGTCGTAATAAAGCCTGCTGCAAGAAAAATAAGACTTAAAGATGCATCAAACCATGTCCTTGATGCAAAACTTCCCATGAGCCAGAAGACCATTATGGAGACCTGTTCATCTGCTGTATATTTTAAAAAGCTTATACCCGCCGAAAGTATTGCTCCGACAATAATACCGGATAATATCAGGTTATTTGAAGAAAGCCTTCCGTGGGAATTCTTTCCTGAGGAAGAGAAAAAGACAACAAAAAACAGAGTAGAGCATGCACCTGCAAAGGCAAAAAGAGGAATAGATACCATTGCTACCCCAAAATTTAAAAAAATTGCAATACAGGCTCCAAATGCCGCACCAGCCGATATACCAAGGGTATAAGGATCTGCAAGGGGATTTAAAAGTATCCCCTGAAAAATTGCACCGGATACGGAAAGGGCACCTCCTACTGCAGCGCATGTGATTATTCTTGGAAGCCTGACTTCCATAACCACAAGTCTCATTGTCTGATCAATATTTTTCAGCATTTCTCTTTTGCCAACAATTTCAGCAAAAACTATTTTCAGTATTTCAGCAAAACCTATTTTTACATACCCCATACCTGAGGATATAAGTATCAGCAATATAAGAAAAAAAGAGAACAGGATCACCAGAAATCCTGTTCTCTTCTGTGATATGGCTTTAACCGGTATACTCATTTTACTAATGCCATATCCCCGAGATGAGATAGAAAAAAAGCAACTGCTTTACCAATGGAAAAATAAAACAACTTTTTTTTTGAAAATCACATCGTGTACACATAAAACACAATTTCCTTTTTTACAGGAACGGAAATTCAATAACCTGAATATAGATTGCGTATAAAATTTGGGTTCAAATTATAAAATTTCCGTTATGCATCCGCGGGAACTTTCTATATGAAAGTCTAACAAAGTATACCTTCATATTTCACTGTGGGTAAATTCGGATCAAATCCAAATCTGCCCGTGTCAGTTATAAGGCATGTCGGTCGATCATAAAACAAGAGTACAGGATATAAAAAAATCCCCATATCAAAAAACAATCCGATATGGGGATTCCGTATTTATCCTCAATAATTTATTGATCCGACCTAACCGCGCAGGCATAAAAAAAGATCACAATATTCAGGCAGGTTTTCTGACTTCCGACTCAATTTACTTCCTGTGTCTTCCCGTTTTATATCAGCAAAATTCTCAAAATTTTAGCTTTGTAAAAAAACAGTGACGTGAAACAGGTTTCATCCTCGGTTACAGCGGCGGGTCCGCTCCTGATTTTCACAGGATTCCCTTTTAACTGCGTAAAGCACCTGAACTTTTGAAAAGTTATAATATTTTAATATAAATGTCAAACTAAATTTTATTTTTCATTTAATGTTTTCCCCTTATTTGATTTTTAAAATCTTAAGCCAAATTCACTTGCAAAGTAGTATCTTGAGTCTCTTAGATTGCCACTGCCATCTGTAAAACTATCATCTGCATTTATATATGCACCTTCAATTCTAAAATACGCTGAATCTGAAAAATTATAAGTCGGGGTGAATGTCAATGCAAAAATATTGTCGGCCTTTGCGCTGTCCGTGTATATTTTGCTGTATCCCTGATTAATATATTCAATTCTCAAAGGTAATTCTATATTGGAAAATTTTGGAGAAATATAAAGGGAAGCACCCAATGAGCTCCTGTCGTCTCCATAATACTTATCCCATTTATTGTTCCATCTCCAGTAATCCGCATCAAATGCCATATATACATTGGCTATTGTTTTTTCAAGGACAAAACCAAATAATTTTCTCATATTATTGACATTGTAATAATATACAGTATAATCTGTATCCAATAATGTACCGCTTATGCCTGCTTCCCAAGAATTACCGGGACTGCCCTTTAAAGTACCATCATTAATTGTATATTCATCATTATCTTTTCTGTCTTCATAGAACCCTGCATAGATATCAAATAATCCCTTTATAGAAATTGTTGCTCTTGTTCCATAGGCATTATAGGGTTGCTGGGATGCAAGTGCTCCAACCGTGATATTCTTATTATTGTATGTATAAGTATCCTCATATCCTGCATTGGGTGTGATTAAACCCAATTCAAGGCTGAAATTATGGCACGGTGCAAGTTTAAAATCAGCGTATTCAATATCCATATTCGGCTGATTATCAGCATCATTGGGGGCATCAAAAAGAGAAGGGGTCGCTGTACCTCCATAGGCTCCTGAAAAACTTATAGGAAGATTATTAGGCTGATAATCCACACCAACCATAAAATTTGAAACAATAAATTTATCGTTTGAAACATCATTCCCCGCAGCATCCGTTCCTGAATTTGTTGCATAAAAATATCCGGTACTTGCCCCGAGGTTCAGATTTAATCCTTTTAATCCCGTTTTAAGAAATTTATTGATATTACCACTTTTATCTGACATTATATTTCGTCCTATCGGCTCAATTTCAGTTATTTTTTTACGGGTTTCAACTACTGCTTTTCTCTGACCTTCAACCTCATTTTCAAGCTTGGTAAGTTTTTGCTGGAGAATTTTAATTTGCTGAACAAGCTCTTCATTTGACGTTGCATTTGAAATTGAAGGTAATCCTGCAAAAACAAACAATCCCATAAATAATAACACAATCATTTTTTTCATAAATTTTTCTCCTTAAATTTTTTATAATTTTGTTAAAATCGCCTACGCAATCTACTTGTAACCCATTTATACATTATCCGGCTCAAAAAGGAGCGTGCATACTCATAAATAATTTCCAATGAAAAATATTCCGATTTATTTGTTTAAAAATGCCAGTGTTTGTGCGGATGCACATGGGCAACGCCATTGTGGACATGGCGATGTTTATGAATAAGATTTGCCTTTAAAAGGATCTCCTCGTTGTTTAATATTTCCTCTCCCGTACCCCGGGCAAGTATCTTGTGATCCTGTCCCAATACATGACAATATTTTGTTGCAACATATGGTATTTCAAGATCGTGGGTTGCGATTATGGTTGTCTTTCCGCTTTCCGCAAGCCCAAGAATAAAATCGATAACCCATCCCTTTGTTCTTGGATCAAGGCTTGCCGAAGGTTCATCCATAAGCCACACCTCTGGGTCAAGGGTTAAAATTGAGGCAATGGAGACCTTTTTTTTCTCTCCTTCACTTAAATGATACGGTGCCCTGTCTCTTAAATTGTATAATCCCAGGCTGTTTAAAGCATCAGATACAATCTCTTTTACCTCATTTTTGGGCATACCCGTTTGCAGGGGAGCAAAAGCGACTTCATCCCAGACAGTAGGTAAAAAAAGCTGAGTATCAGGATCCTGGAATACAAAACCCACCTTTTTGTGAAAATTCATTGAGCTTTTTTTGTTCTGCATGGCAGATTCACTGATAATTTTTCCAAAGGCCCTTATCTCTCCACTAAGTGGAAAATAAAGACCATCTAAAAGTTTGAGGAGGGTTGATTTTCCGGACCCGTTGGCTCCGAGAAGAGACACGCTGTCACCTTTATTTATTATCAAATCCACCGAATCTAAGGCATGCCCGTTGTTTCCATAATCATAGGTCACATCTGAAAGTTCAAAAATTGCAATATTTTCCGCCATATTTTTTTCCATCATTTTCCCTTAATATTTAGTGCCTAACCAAAAACCTGAAATTTTTTACCCAGAACAGTAATCGGAGTGATTGGCAGTTTTTTTCGGGTAATACTTACCTTGATATTATCCAGCAGCTAATCACTCCAATTGTAAATACCACCCACAGTAAGTCAATCAATCCAATTGAAAAATCATCCATAAGCTTTGAATTTTCTGACCAGCCTCTGGAAATCATTGCAAGATGGACATCATTACTCAACCGATAGGATTTTCCGATAAGCACTCCGAAACGTGAGATGATCCAGCCGTGTTCCTCTTTTATCTTCATATTTGAAATATGACGACTTTTTTTTGCCAGAAGCATCCCTTCAACAGTTCTTAACATAAGCTGAATATACCTGTACGTCATGGCAAGAATAAGAATAGCTATTTCAGGTACTTTAAGCACGGACAGGGCTTTTAAAAGTCTAACCCATTTTGTTGTAATTACAAGTAAAACAGCAAAGGATACGGAAGTTGCAACCCTCATAACAAGCATTGCGGCACCGGTCACCCCTTGGAGGGTCACTGTGATCTCCTTTGGTATGAAAAAGGGGCCGAAGTGATGCGACGATGAAAAAGTAAAAACCGTGAAAAGAGCTTTACCAGGGGTCACAATATTGAAAAGGGCAGGGATCGCAATAATCCCTGCAAAAAGCGGGATAAAGAGCCAGACCCTTTTAATGAAAAATCCCAGTGGGAGTTTTGACAAAATGGCGAGAACCAGAGTCAGAATGTAGAAATAACATAGAACTCTGATATTTCTTGCAAGCCCTGTTACAATTAAAAGTAAAAGAATTGTGATGAGCTTGACCCTGGGATCTATTTTTTGCAATAATCCTTTTGCTGACGCATATTTGTTTGCAAAAATGGAGTCCTCTATGGCTGCGGTGACTTCCGCCATTGTCTTTGCTATGAAATCTCTGGCCACTCTTTAATTTCCTGTATTTTGGTTATCGTGACGTTTCAGCAGTTTTCCCGCTCCCCATGTGACAAGGACAACGAGCAGCATCCCTCCAAAAGCCGATAGAATATAGCCTGTATAATCTCCGGTGCCGGAGACTGTATAGTCGGAGAAAGGAGCCTTCCACAAATTAGAAAAACGCTCTAATCCTTTTGGTATAAACCCAACCATTGCTGTAAATGCATGGTTTCCCCATTCACCCCAGGCATCCCCTGAAGCAAGAAGTCCGATTGGAGTAAGCAGACCTAAAATACCAAGCCCAATTCCAAGTTTTGTTATATTTTTCATGCCTGCACCCCCCCTGCCATGCCGATTAAAACATCTGGCATTGATCTTCTTAAAAATACAAACACCCCACCGGTAACAATGGCCTCTATGACTCCTGCCACCGCCATATGGGCAAAAAGCATAGCAGGAATGGCCTGGGAAAGATTATAGGGACAATAAAGAGGAGTCCCGTTTGCCGTGTGAAACAAAAGGGGCTGAATGCCAAATTCAATGGCTGCACACAGGGCAGCCGTGTTTATCCCCACATAACCACCAATGGCCGCGCCAATCCATTGCTTTGATGAATTTAAGGGAGATGAGCCTGCAATAAGCCTATATACAATATATCCCACAAAAGGCAATACAATGGCCATGTTAAAAGTATTCGCCCCAAAGGTTAGAATCCCACCATCCCCGAAAAAAATTGCCTGGATAAACAATGCAGAGGAAACACCAAGAACTGCAGCCCACGGTCCAAGTATTATAGCTATCAATACTCCTCCTACTGCATGGGCAGTTGTCCCGCCGGGGACAGGGGCGTTAAACATCATAAGCACAAAAGATAACGCCGAAAAAACACTCAGAAGCGGAACTGTTTTTGTTGTAAGAGCTTTTTTTAATTTTTTGGCAGATAGATACCAGAAAGGGGCAGCTGCCGCATACATCACAGCACAGGTCTGTGGACTTAAATATCCGTCAGGAATATGCATTTTATAAACCTCCTTGCGTTTTTGATAACTCAATCATAAATAAGAGTTTCAAAAAAAATAGAAATTATGACAGCAATATTAAAGGCTCGGATTCTGACCATTGCAAATCCTTAAAAATGCACTGAATTGGACATACTACGCAGTGATGAGGAATGCAGAACAGAAACTGAACTTTTTATAAAACCATCCGTTAAAATAAAAAAAAGCCACAAAATTTTCCGGCAGATCTGCCAAAAGCCTTCGTAGCTTAAATTAAATAATAAATAATAGTTTTTAAAATCCTGGTAAGACCAAGCAGTTTCATACTGCATTTGTGATATATCACCTATTTAAAAAATCAATCTTTGTCAAGCTCTTTTTTAGCTTTTTGTATAATTTTAAAGGCAGTTTTTCCTGAAACAGGCCCCATCGGTAAAAAATCTTTTTTTGAATTCAGATGCATTAATTTTAAACCCACAAGGATTTCTATCTGAGTATAAAGAGGGTACGAGGTTTTTACATCCTTGATTGCAACGGGAGTAAAGGAGTCTGGAAGATCAAAATTCATGAAAAGAGCATAGGCAACGGACTGTCTATTAACGGGTAAATCGGGATAGAATTCATTTTTTCTAACATTATAAAACAGCCCTCTGTAAACCGCTGTCTCAATATATTTGTACCTGTCCCCGAAATAATCAACATCTTTGAATTCACCGTATTTGTGTCTTGTATTATCTCTTTTTTTTATATCATGCAGATAATTTGGAGTTTTAAGACGAATATTCATCATCTTAACAAACATTTCGGCAAAATCTGCCCTTGTAAGAATTCTCTTTTTCAAAAACCTGCTGATGTCATTAAAATATGCGGGATACAATATCCTTCCTATTTCATATATCCCATCCAATAACCTCATTGTGGGCCTTGAAACTATTTTTTCATCAATTATAAATATCTGATGATTTCTAACAGCCTTAATGGCTTTAAATCCTCCTTCCTCCCTGATTTTCCTTATTTTTATATGGTTCATTGCTCCACGCTGGGCAAGAAACACGTCGATTTCGTTTCCATGGGATAAAATACGCTCTTTGCCATATTCGGCAATATTGGTTCCTCTTCTGGATTTTGCATCTTTCGCCACATCGATTCCTCCTGCGGTTTTAAGTGCGAAAATTGCAATGGAAGAGGGAGCAAAGGTTTTCATTCTGCTGTGTATTGCTTCAAAATAGACTCTTTTTCTTTTTGACAAAGGGATTTTTTTTACAATTGATTTAATTTTTACAAGTTCCCCGTGAAAGTCTTTTATCATTTTTTCAGCCTGTTTCTCTCTTCCGGTGAGCATACCGAGCTTTTTCCAGTATGAGAACATTTCCTTAACGGTTCTCGGCTGTAAAGACACCACTGTGATTCCTGCCCTTCTCAATTCTCTTATGAGATTTTTATAAGCCCTCGCTATCATTGGCCGTATCAAAATAAGATCAGGACGGGCGGCAATAAATTTTTCAGCATCATCATGATAGGAAAAAACAGGCTTTTTCATGGTCATTGGCGGATAGGCTTCATTTTTTGATACACCTATTATTTCATTGTTAAGCCCAAGTGAGAACAGGTTTTCAGTATGAGCCCCGTACAGGGATATTATTCTTTTAAATGGTTTTTTTACAATTATTTTATTATTGGAATTGTCCATGAAAGTTAAGGCACTGACATTCATACAAAAACCCATTATCACGACAAGCCCGATAACCAGCATTCCCGTTATTCTTTTTTTCATAGCAAAATTCTCCCGGAAATATGATTTTGTGTAATATGCCTGATTGTCTTTTCCGTATGGGATGATACCCTCCGTAGGGAATCGGAGAATATCGTATTATAAGGCAATCAGGCACCCCGCACCATTGACAGAGATGGTGAAGCTTAAAATCGAAATCTATATTTTAATGTGATTATCCCTTGCGACGTCCTTTATATGCTGAACAAGGATTTGACCGATTGCAGGATTTTCACCGATTCCATGAATAACGGTAATAACTCTGATTCCATGTGATTTTATAACATTTTTCCAGGAGTCATCACCTTTGCCCGCCATATCATTATTTGCATGATCACCTGCAACAATCATCAGTGGCTTTAATACGATTTTCTTTATTCTCGTGTGTACAAGGCTGTTTACAACATTTTTAAGGGAGGGGAATCCTTCCACCGTACCGATAAAAATCGGAGTATCAGGGTACATTTTTCTCATTGCCTGCTGAAATTCTATATAAGCACCTGTGGTTAAAAATTCGTTTCCATGCCCCATGTAAACAAGAGCAGCTTTATCTTTTTTTGCGAGAGCTACATCCTTTGCCATTGCCCTTGCACAGATTTTTAAATCTTTATGATAGTCATATTCAGGACCTTTTTTACCTAAGATTGGACGACCGAGAACGAGTTTCTTAAAAGGCATATATTTCTTTTTAATGGTTTCAATGGAATTTAATCCGTGAATATAGGAGGCAAGATCTGTGTATTCTTCACCCTCATATACATGGGTAGGCTGCACAATAATAGTGTTATAGCCTTCATCCTGGAGATCTGCAATTGTGGCAAGGGGACCCTTTACAAAAAGAATTTCCCTTGGAATATCTTTATTATCCTTTAAAAAAAGTTTATCGTTCTGTCTTCTATGCCAAATTCTTCTGATAATATTTGATGTAAAGGCAATTTTCACCTTAATTCCCGGGAAAGCTTTTTGTACTTCTTTTTGAATATCGGTAATTGCAATTAAAGCCGACGGGTAACTTGTGCCAAATCCTGCAAGAACAATGGCTTTTTTTATCTTTTGATGACCCATTGCAAAGGAAGATGCCGTCATACTCAGACATAAAATCAAAACAATACAAAAATAATTCAACTTTTTCATAATAAACCTCTCTTTAATTGTGTTAGATATCTCAAGTTTCGGGTTCATTCGAGGCCTTTCCTCACAAGGAGAATAAATCAACAAAAAAGATTTACCCGTCCATAATTTTAAGCCCGGAAATTGAGTTATTAATAGATTAAGGGGAAATACAATTATTTAATAAGAATGTATTTCTCCTCCCCAAAAACAAAAATCCCCGGATCAAAATAAATTGACCCGGGGATACCGTTTTTTATCCACCGAAATTTGTATTCACGCCTATTCCACGAAGGCAGCACAATGAGAATTCTGCACAAGACTCTATCTCACCATTGAACATCCTGAAATCTTTGCACAACACTCTCTTTCACCCGTTTTCTGTGACAGGCTTAAATTTTAAGGCTCAAAATACTCAATGAATCCTGTACCTAAAATTTGCGTCTTTCTTGAACTCGAATAAAATTGAACATTTTCAAAGGTCTCATGCTGCAGAGATCTCACATAATATGAGCAGGTCTTCTGGCTTCCCTTCTTTTCCGGCGCCTTCCCATTTCGAAATAGAGAAACAGTGGCACAAAACTGCCGAAAAAGTTCGTTTTTTAAATTAAAAAAACGATGGGGTCACAGCGGCGGGTCCGCAACGGATTTTCACCGTTTTCCCTTTTCAGTCTTAATTCAGACAACTCATAATTTTTTTATATGTATATAAATAGACTTCAGATGCAAGTCAAGAGAAAATTAAAATGATTATTAATTATTTCCCTTGACAAACAAAACCTAATAGGTAATTATTCTTTATTAGTAATAAATCTTAAATAGATATTTTATGGATAATCAGGATAAACAGATAGCCCATTTTAAAGCGACCTGCAGAGAGCATGGCCTAAAAATTACCCACCAACGCCTGGAAATTTATAGAGCTATAGCGAAGTCTAACGGGCATCCCTCTGCCGAGGTTCTGCATAAATTACTCACTTGCAGAATGCCAATGCTTTCCATAGACACAGTCTATCGTACACTTGCTACTTTTGAAGAGATTGGTCTTGTGAAGCGGGTGGAGACCATGGTGAGTCAGGCAAGGTTTGAGGTGAAAAAAGAAAATCATCACCATTTTTTCTGTGATCAATGCGGGCAGTTAATGGATTTTACCTGGCATTCTTTTGATAACATGAATCTGCCAAAGGAGATACAGGGGCTGGGACGGATACAGGAAAAAAATGTTCTGATCCACGGGATTTGCTCCGTATGTCTTTCAAAAAAATAAGCTTTTAATTCAAACGTATCATTATTTTATTTTGCTTATTTGATAGGAAAAGTTACTAATTAGTATTAATAATTAAAACAGAATAATTCTTTTTATCCCTGCCCAAAATCAGGACAGGAAAAATAACAGGCAGAATTCAGGATTGATTCTGCCGTAATAATCAGAAACGGAAATTTATTAAGAGATAACGAGATTACTTTAATGGTATCACCTATCTTTTTGATTTTTTCCGTTCATAGACACAAAAGGAGGCAGTTCAATGTCAGAGAAAAAAAAATTAACAACAAATGCCGGAGCCCCGATTGTTGACAATCAAAATGTAATCACCGCAGGCCAACGGGGTCCAATGGTACTGCAAGATGTCTGGTTTATGGAAAAACTCGCCCATTTTGACCGGGAAGTAATTCCCGAGCGCAGAATGCATGCCAAGGGATCGGGAGCCTTTGGTACTTTTACTATTACCCATGATATCACATGCTACACAAGGGCAAAAATTTTTTCAAAGGTCGGTAAAAAGACAGGGATGTTTGCCCGTTTTTCAACTGTAGCAGGGGAGCGTGGGGCTGCTGATGCCGAACGGGATATTCGTGGATTTGCCCTGAAGTTTTATACGGAAGAGGGAAACTGGGATCTTGTGGGAAATAATACACCGGTATTTTTTCTGCGTGATCCCCTTAAATTCCCGGATCTTAACCACGCCGTAAAAAGGGATCCACGAACAAATATGCGCAGCGCAAAGAATAACTGGGATTTCTGGACATCGCTACCCGAAGCCCTGCACCAGGTTACCATCACCATGAGTGACCGCGGTATTCCTGCAAGTTACAGAAATATGCACGGATTCGGCAGTCACACCTTCAGCCTTATCAACGCCCAAAATGAGCGGTTCTGGGTAAAATTTCATTTTCACAGCCAGCAGGGAATTAAAAATCTCACAGATGCCGAGGCAGAGGTCATGATCGGGCAATGCCGGGAGAGCCATCAGCACGATCTCTATGAGAGCATAGAAAACAACAACTATCCGCGCTGGACAATGTTCATCCAGGTTATGCCGGAAAAAGAAGCGGCAAAATGTCCATACAATCCCTTTGATTTGACAAAGGTGTGGTATCACAAGGATTATCCTTTGATCGAAGTGGGTGAAATGGAATTAAACAAAAATCCTGAAAACTATTTTGCAGATGTTGAGCAATCTGCCTTTAATCCGGCAAGTGTGGTTCCAGGAATCGGTTTTTCACCGGATAAAATGCTTCAGGGACGGCTTTTTTCCTATGCCGATGCCCAGAGATATCGCCTTGGAGTGAATCATCACCAAATACCGGTGAATGCAGCTCGCTGTCCATTTCACAGCTATCACCGTGACGGATCCATGCGGGTTGACGGGAATTATGGCAGTACAATCGGTTATGAACCAAATTCCTATGGACAATGGCAGGAACAGCCTGATTTTTCAGAACCACCTTTGACAAGTGAAGGCAAAATAGATCAC
>Ga0256840_1003212_pt1 | contig 13463 bp, 7 predicted proteins | sample 355202metaG_FD_185969 | JGI IMG/M metagenome (GOLD analysis project Ga0256840, IMG submission 185969) | Hydrothermal vent microbial communities from Mid Atlantic Ridge, Atlantic Ocean - 355-202 | ecosystem: Environmental > Aquatic > Marine > Hydrothermal vents | place: Atlantic Ocean: Mid...
TTCATGATTGAAATTTTCATATTTTCATTCATAAATACACTTCTTCTTTTTCAACTAAAGGACTTTTTATGTATTGTTTTAGATTTAATGGTGGATTAAGTTTATATTCACTTATCTCCACACTATGTACTACAGGACTAGTTTTTAAATCATCAGAAAATAACTCTATTTTGTAATAAAGTGTTCAATTGTTTTCTCAAAGAGTATTAGCTAGATTTATAACACTATTTCAATCAAGTTTTGTATTATCTATTTGTTTATAATCATTACCATAAATAGAAACTTTAGCTCACGATAAGTCAATATCTGGATTAATATTTAAATTCTCAACAAATTCAATAACATCTGGATGAATCATTAATGCCTGGAAATAATATTTTATTCCATCTTTTTCTAATATAATTGTATCTCAAATTTTTATGTTAGATACAATATTATTTAGTTCTAGATTTATTCATAGTTTATCTGTATATATTCATTCTTGACCTACAATTATTCTATCATCATTTTCATTAAATAATACGGTTTCTATTTGTTTATTTGCTATATAGAAATTATAACTAGTATTATTTTCTAAAGTAGTATCTAGATTTATATTTATATCTGTTATTCATGTTGAAAGTAGTATTTCATTACTTTCAAAAATATTATCATTTTTTAAATAAAAATCATTAGTTCAATCTAATCTATATCTAAAAAAACTATTTATATAATTTTCATCAAAATAATATAATTCTCCATTATCTAATAAATAACTATAAGGATAGTTAATATCAAAAAGTTTTGAAAACTCTGTTCAATCTTTTTTTAGTTTATATGTATACATATTAAAATCTCAATACTGAATATATAGATAATCAGTATCTTGTTGAGTAAATTCTCAGTCAAAAGAGTTTAATGTGTTTGTAGTTTTATAAATTAATTCATTATTTGTTCAATCTTTTTTAATTCTATATATTTCTTCTATATATGATAGTTCAAATGGTCAGTCTAATACTGGTCATATATCACCTTCAATATTTTTTTTGTAATATATATAATTTTCATCAGCAATTAAAAAATTAGCATTATTATCTAATATTAATTCTGGATTATTCGTTTCAATAACTTGTATATCAGAAATGATAGTTGTAGGAACAAAAGTAAGACTTAATCTATATATTTTATTATTATAATCAGATAAATATACCCAATCATTATCATTAAATAAATAACGATAAGCTCATGTAGAAATATTATCTATTTTCATATTATATATCGTTGTATCTGAAACTTTTTCTCAAGTATTATTTAAATCAGTTCAATCTTTTTTTATTTTATATAACTGATTTGATAAATTTGAATTTCTATAATAGATATAGTCTCAATTTTCAAATACATAATTATTTTGAGTAATTCATGTTATTTTATACCCACTTAAACTAGTATCTGAACAAGTTTCTTTGATTTTATATATTTTGTAACTATCAGTTGGATTTTTATAATAGATATATCCTCATTCAGAAAAAAGATATAGAAAATTATTGGTATTATTAAATAGTTTTAAACTAAAATCTTGTTTATTTGCTATATCTATATTATAAACTTTATTATTATTTGAATGGTTTTTAAAATATAAAACAGATCATGTTTTATATAAAAACTCTAGATTATATATTTCTGAGTTTATATCTCAGATATGTTCTCATCATACATTTTTAAATGAAAAACTTATATTTTCTTTATAAATAGCTCCAGTTAATGAATCTAAAGAATTAAGAAAATATGTACCATTAGTTTTAGTATATGATGTTTTTGCTATATTATTAGTATTATCAAGTTTAGCATAAGGTAAATCAGTTGTTCATGATGAAGTATTCTCTATTCAACATGCATCATTATAAGTACTTTCTGCATATGTGGTATTTGTATACAGAAAAGTAATACACAATAATATAAGTATTATATCAAATATTTTTTTCATAAATATATAATTTTGTAAAATAAAAACAATTAACATTTTCATTATACTGACTGACCTTAATTTAACATTAAAATTTTGAGGTAAAATTTCAATTTAGATTGATAAATAATAATTTTATTGTATTTATTTTTTATTTTACATTTTTACAACTCAAACTTTTTCTTCAAATTTATTATATTTTATTTTATAATAAGTATTAATTCAAACCATTGCAGCATTATCCATACAATACAAATTTTTAACTGGATAAATAAATTTTAATCATTCTTTATTAGCTAATTTTGAAATTTCATTTTTTAATTTATTATTAGCACTAACTCATCAAGCTAACATAACAGTTTTTACTCTTTTTTGCCTAGCTGCTTCTACTATTTTCCAAGCCATAACTTCTGTAACTGCATTTTCAAATTCAAAACTTAATTCTTTTTTATCTTTTAGACTTAATTCTCATTTTTCTTTTATTCTTTTATCAACTTCCCTTTTAATACTAGATTTTAAACCAGAAAAACTAAAATTAAATTCTCTTTTTACAAGCCATACTCTAGGAAATAAATTTGTTGATTTTCATCATTCTGCTTCATATTCAGCAGCTAATCTTGATATAATTGGTCAACCTGGATATTCAAGTCACATCATTTTTGCAGCTTTATCAAAAGCTTCTCATCAAGCATCATCTCAAGTACTTCCAAGTTTTTCTATATCAAACATAGATTTCATATAATAAATATCATTATGTCATCATGAAACTGTCAAACATACAAGTGGAAACTGTATTTCTTTTTCTTGTATTTCTAAAAAATTTGAAAAAATATGAGCTTCAATATGATTTATAGGAATTATTTTTTTATTTAAAACTGTTGAAATAGTTCAAGCAACTGTTGTACCAGTTAAAAGTGAAGGAAGTAATCAAGGATTAGTTGTTACTCAAATATAATCTATATCTTCTAAGCTTAATTTAACTTGATTTAATACATTTGTAAGCACCTTAAAAATATTGTTAGCATGTTCTCTTGCTGCAACCTCAGGTACTACTCAACCAGTTTTATTATGAATACAAATTTGACTATCTGTATCCATAGCTATTAATTTATCATTTTTAAATATTGCAATAGAAGTATCATCACATGATGTTTCAAAAGCTAGTATATACATTAGTTTTTATTAAATTTTATTTAAAATATTATTTTCTTCTCCAAAAATAACATTTTTCTCCTCAATTATATAATTTTCTCTTTTTATAAGTATCTTTTTTTATTAATCAATCAAATTCCATAAAACTAGAAATTATTCAACCTTTTAATTCAGGATTAAGTCTAAAAAGTTTATCTATATTATTATACATTCATTTTAAATCTTCTTCTTTTAATCTTTCTCAATATGGAGGATTTGAAACAAGAGTTCAATATAATTCTTTATCTAAATACTCTTTAAAGTCTTTTCTCTCAAAATTTATCTCTCAAGCAAGTCATGCTCTGCCTGCATTTTCTTTTGCAAGCTCAACCATTTCAGGATCTATATCACTTCCCATAATAGTATAATCTCAATCAAAAGTTTTTTTTCTAGCTAAAGCTCTCAGATTTTCAGAAGTTTCCCAATCTAAAAGTCATAATTTTTCAAAAGCAAAGGCTCTTTTAAGTCATGGAGCAATATTTTTTGCTATCATAAGTGCTTCAATAGGAATAGTTCAACTTCCACAAAATGGATCATAAAAATTTTCTTTAAATCTCCAATTTGAAAGTAAAACTAAAGCAGCAGCTAGGCTTTCTTTTATAGGTGCATCTCAAGCCTGAGTTCTATATCATCTCATATGAAGAGCATTACCAGAAGTATTTAATAATATTCTAGCTTTATTATCAATTATAAGAATTAAAATTTCTGCCTTTTGTAAATTTTCATCTTCATTTACTATTCATCTCTCACCAACTAAACTCTTTACTATAGCTTTTTTTCAAATACTTTGAATAGTTCTAGCTGAAAAAAGTTCACTTCTAATAGAGCTACTTTTAACATATATTGGAAAGTCTTTTTTAAAAATTTGTTTCCAATTAATTCATTTAACTAAATCAAAAAGAGCATCAAAATCTGTAATATTATCAGCTTCTCACATAAGTAAATAAAGTTTATTCCCTACTCTAGACCAATAGTTTACATTTGCTATAAGTTCTTTTTTTCCAGAAAAAGTCACAAGTCTATCTATAACTTCTTCTATTTTTCATCATTGTTTTTCTATTTCTTTTTTAGCTATACTTTCAACCCCAGCTATTGTTGATAATACAAATTTCATTTATTTTTTTGTTTAATTAATTAGTTATTTTTATTATACACATAAAAATTTTTAATCAAAAAAAGATGACAAAGTCATCTTTTTAGTTTAATCTTATTTTTAATAATTATTTTTTATTAAAAGTAGAAATTTTTTGGGTGGTTTAAATATAAGCACACCCTGAAGTGTATCTCTTATCTACAAAAGTAGAAATTTTTTGGGTGGTTTAAATAATGCTTAACATAACAGTTATAATGTATCTACAAAAGTAGAAATTTTTTGGGTGGTTTAAATAACAAGTGAATTTATGAGAATTATATTATCTACAAAAGTAGAAATTTTTTGGGTGGTTTAAATGAAATATTTTCATCAGTAATCCATTTATCTACAAAAGTAGAAATTTTTTGGGTGGTTTAAATACCAGATTTATAAGTATTAACATCAGGATATCTACAAAAGTAGAAATTTTTTGGGTGGTTTAAATATTTTAACATATTCTTTACAAGATTTTAATCTACAAAAGTAGAAATTTTTTGGGTGGTTTAAATTTCATACACCTATATCTTCTCAAGCAACATCTACAAAAGTAGAAATTTTTTGGGTGGTTTAAATATCATGCATTAGTCCAAACTGAATTATATCTACAAAAGTAGAAATTTTTTGGGTGGTTTAAATTGAAAATTATCTATTAAAATAGATCCATCTACAAAAGTAGAAATTTTTTGGGTGGTTTAAATTTTTTTAATGTATATTCTAAACCATTCATCTACAAAAGTAGAAATTTTTTGGGTGGTTTAAATCTGCAATTACTGGTCCAACAGGTTCTTATCTACAAAAGTAGAAATTTTTTGGGTGGTTTAAATAGTTTTATATTATACATATTTTGACTATCTACAAAAGTAGAAATTTTTTGGGTGGTTTAAATTAAAGATGTTCAAAAATTCTTAGCATATCTACAAAAGTAGAAATTTTTTGGGTGGTTTAAATATAGAAACTTGTAATGTTGCAGTAGAATCTACAAAAGTAGAAATTTTTTGGGTGGTTTAAATTGGTATAAGTTAGCATTACAAGATATAATCTACAAAAGTAGAAATTTTTTGGGTGGTTTAAATAATATAAAGTGGACTTTTAGTTATCTATCTACAAAAGTAGAAATTTTTTGGGTGGTTTAAATTTCAAAGTTATGAATAATTATACACATCTACAAAAGTAGAAATTTTTTGGGTGGTTTAAATAGTACTTTCCCCTACAATAAGCCTAAAAGATACAAATAAATTATCTTTCAAATTTATGACTTTTGGCTTATTATAAGAAAAGTAAAAATATTAAGACCTAGGTTTACAAAAAAATATTATTTTTTGCTTATTTACCAGAAAAAATCATTTTTTAAAACACACAACATAACTTCCACTTTTAATAAAAAATTATTATTAAAAATACAGAATATTTAAAAGAACATTTAATTTAAAATAAGTATATATTTTAAAAATAAAAAATCAAAATTATTATTTAAATTTAAAAATTTTATAAAAATAATAATTCCTCTTCTTCCATTGCAGGTTGTCAATATCTAATAACTTTTTCACTATGTGCTTTTGAAATTGGTATTATCAAAATACTATCTGCTCAGCTAAATTTTGGAGCAAAACTCATTTCAATTTCAGTTAACAAAATTTTTAAGATCCTATCACTATTTTTAACTTCATATACACTATATTGAAGCATTCTTCAAAATTTTTTTAATAGTTTTGAAAATTTTGTCCTTAATTTATTATTATGTATATCATAACTTACTATTAACATTTTTCTACAATTAGAATATAAATTTCCCTCTCCTCTAAGGAGAGGGCTAGGGTGAGGTTTTAAAATTTTATTTCTGGAAACTCATTTCTTCATTTCATAAAAAATTTGTAATAATCCTTTACAAAATAAAACATTTCTTTTTTATAAGCCATAATTTCTTTGAAAAATATAGAAGAATATTTTCTAGAATTTTCCCAAGGTAATACATAAGCTCAATTTGTAAATTTAAAGTCTTTATTATTTACTTGTCATAAATTATAGGCTTTAAGTAAAGCTTTATCAATAATAAATCTAAAAGGTTCCATCAAATCCAAAGCCAAACTTTTTCTTTGATACCAAGTTCTATGATAAACTCAATAAAAAGCATCAAATCAATAAAGTCTAACTAAAGCTTCTATAAAATGGAATAAATAAGTATATCAAATATCAAGTAATAAATTTTGAATGTCTCTTTTTGTTCTAGGTTCTCTTCTTTGCCATCAAACTGGTCAAAAATAATTAGAAAAATATAATTTTGCTATATTTCCTTCATATCAAAGTAATTCTTGATAATCTTTTGAATTTGGAATTTTTTTAATAATTTCTTTTATTTTTTCTATATCCCTTTTTATAAACCACTCTTTATTTCTTATATTTTTTAGTAAATTTAAAGAATTATTTACTTTTAATAAAACTATATTTTTAGCTATTTTTAACATCTCTTCTTCTGTTTTTTCATATTGTTTTTTTCTTAAAACAAAATTTCATTGAGTTTCATTTCAAACTACCAAATAAGGTAGTAAATTTTGTTTCATCAAAACAAGAGTAATTCAAAAATCCAAAAATTTTCTTATCAAAACACTTGTAATTGTAGTTTCTCAAATAAGAAAAATAGCAAAAATCTTATAAAGACTTACTTTATTTTTTATAGTATTTCATTCTTTTATTATCAAATTTTCATTTTGAAAACTAATATTTTTAGTATCAAAACTTTCAATAATAAGAATTTGTTTTTCTTCAAAATCAGGAAATTGTAGCATAATATTTTTTTAATTAAATAATTTTTGTAGAACTGTTTAGTAAAAACATTTTTATATTTTTTAATCAAATAATTTAAGTTGAGGATAGACTTCTCAAATATAATAATCACAAAGTTCTCTATAAATACATTTAAGACATTTTTGTGTATTTTGTTTCCAATTTTTTTGTAGTAAATCAAATTTTCTATATTTTTTTAGTAAATTTTCAAAATATAAAAGTCCATTAGTTGAAGGTTTATAAATTCTATATTTTTTATTATCTTTTACTGAATAAATCCAAAGGCTTTTTACATTGTATCACATTTCTTCAAGACAAAACATTTGTCACCAAAGTTGATATTTATATCATAAATAAATTTTTGGTTTTTTATTTTTATCTAGAAAAATTTGAGTTTTTCTTTCTATTAGTTCTCAAGTTAAAGTATTAAAAATATCTATTTTTCCTGCTATTTCATAGTAATCATTATAAACACTTACTCCTTGCAAAATATGTTTACTTGTAGAATAAGTTTTATTATCTATTGATTCATGGATTTTTGTCCCCTCTTTCTGAGCTTGTTCTTGATAGAGATTTTTTTCATAGTTATCATAAAGAGTATGATAATAAATTGATTTTGGACAGAAAATAAAATCATTTAGAGTTGATAGCTTTATATATTGTTCCATTTTTTGAAAATAAAAAATATGCTAAATTTATTTTAGCATATTTTGAGGGATTTGGGAAATTGTTAACTATTTCCACAAAAACTATCCCAATCTTCTATATTTACTGAAAAATCTTTCCATTTTATTTTTTCTAAACTTCATTTTTCATTCAAAAATTTATCTATTTTATTTAAAATAATTATTCATTTTCTAGCAATATTAAATGCTCAATTATCATCTCAATTTTCAACTCAAATTTCATTATCTTTCCTACTATCAAAATCACAAACAGGACAACAAATAAAATCTCAATCTCTAGAATTATCTCAAATATTAGAATTTCTAATATTTAAAATTGCATTAAAATTATAAAATAAATTCTTATACAATCTTTTTTCATTTTTTTCAATAATTTTTTCTATTAAATTTTCTCAAACTTTATAATCTATATCAAAATCATTAAATAAATTTTCTAAATTTTCTGTTATATTATTATCTATTGTTTTCCATCATTTTACTCAACTTTCTTCACTGCTTATATTTCTTTTTCTATCTCTATTACTAAAAACCTTTTTATTTTTATATTCAAAAATAAATTTTTCTCAATCAAAATAAATTTTATCTATTTCCTTTTTTAAACTAGTTCTAGCTTTATTTAAGTTAATATATTTAAGATAAATATCTTTTCTAAAACCACATTTAGGACAAGTACTAGAAGTATAAGCTGGATTTGTATAAAAAATAATTCAAGTTTGTTTTCAAACTTTTTCAAAAGTTTCAAAAGGAGAAGTTAACTGATAAGCACTTAAATAATGACCTTTTTCTCAATAATTTTTATCTTTAAAAGTTAAATAATTTAATTTTTCAATTAATGCTTTTTCTAATTTTTGATAAACTTGTCTTTCAATTTTTTGTCTTCATCTTTTAAATCAAGAATTTAAATCTTCAAAGACCAAAATTGCATTATATTTTATAATTAATTCTGCTAGTTTATGAACTATTTGACTAATATAACCTTCTTTTAATTCTTTTATAGTTCAAATAGTTTTCCAACTTCATCTAGCTTTTTGTCTTTCTTCTTCTCTTTTTACTAATTCTTGATAATAATCTTTTTTTCAAATTTTATTAAAACTTCATTTTACTAAATTTCAATTTTCATCTTTTAAAACTTTTCAATTTCTATCTATTACTGAATAATAAGCTAAATGTTTTTCTCATCTATCTATTCAAATAATATTTATTTCTTTATTTTTACTAATATAATTTAAAATTTTTTGGTTTATATTTTTAGTATGTTTAGCAAAATTTAATTTTATAGGACAATGAAAAAATAATTTATCAAGAGTATATCTTCTTTTCTCAATTATATCTATATTTGTTTTTCTAGTTTTATCTATTTTTTCTTTTAAACTAGCTTCTCTTCTAAAAATCTCAGCTTGTCAATTAAGTTTCAAAACTACATTTTTTAAATTATTTTCTTCAAAAAGTCATTTAAAATATATAGTATGAAGATTTTCTCTTCAAGTTTTTCATTCTGCAAAATCTTTATTATAAATTTCAAAAAGATAAATATAATAATTATTTTTTCAATTATTAAATATTCATTTTTCTAAAAAATCTTTAGAAATATTTTTTGAAAATTTTATTGAATATAAAGGAGAAGAAGATATATCAGATGCTAATTTTTTAGGATCATCATAATTTTTATTTATAAATTTTTCTAATATAGGATAAAAAATTACTAAATCTTTTAAAACCTCTTTTACTCTTAAAATTAATTCATTATTAGATAATATTTTTTTATCTTCTGAATATTTGTTTCAAAATTTTCAAGAATAGTTAGATCAATAAATTGTTTTTCAATCAGTTTGTTTATAAACCATTTTTTCATAAAAATTTCATTTTATTATATTATAAGCATTTTTATTTACTTTTTCATCTAAAATCCTAGAATAATTTGTTATTCATAAAAAAAATTTTCAATCTTTTCTAAAAATAAAAGAATAATATTGAGTATTTCATTCTGGACTATCTGGCCATCACTTTAAAAGAGTTCATTTTTCAAAATTTAGTTTAATTTTATCTGTTAAGTAAGGCTTTTTTGTTAAATAATTTCTAAATTCATTATAATATTTTATTATCTCATTATCAACATAAAACTTTTTAAATTCATTATAAAAATTATCATCAATATCATAATCTTTTTCTACACTTTCTTTTGCTTTTTCAAGTACAAAATATTTCATCATTCTAAAAATATTTAAAGCTGAATCTAAAAAATCTTTTATTATATCAATTTGTTTATCTTTATTTTTTTCTTCATTATCAAAATCTGATAAAATTAATATTTTTTCTTCTAAATTTTTCTTATTTTTATTATATTCTTCTATATTTTTTATAAACTCATCTACAAAAATAGTTAAAAATTTTAAAAATGCATCTTTTATAGTTATTTCTTCAAAATCTTTTTTAAAAATATCTCAATCAACTTGATTATTTGCTTTTTCTAAAGCAATTTTTATATTTTCTAAACTAATAAAATATGGCAAATCTAATTTTTTATTTTTATTCTTAAATCAAATATCTTCTTTTAAAATTTCTGTAATTAAATTCCAATTTGAAGGACCAAAAAATTTAGCTGAAATTGTGTTTAAAGACAGCTTTGATAAATAAATTTTTGAAAAATCATAACTTTCAAAATCATCTAATAATGATTTCATTAATTTTTCTCAAATTTTATTCTTTTTATTATTTTTTTCTATAAATTTTTCAAAATTTTCTTTTAAACTTCAAAAATTTTCAATTTCTATAAACTTATCTTCTTCTTTTTCTTCTCATAAAATTTGTTTATATAATTCTTTTAAAATAGGAAAATTCTGTTTTTTAAATTCTATATTTTCATTTCAATTTTTCTTTTCTTGTTTATATTTTGAAAATTCTGCTTGTTTTTCCAAATTAATTATTTCATTTAATCATTTTATTTTTTTTGAATCAATATTAGCTCATCAAATAATTTTATTATAATACTCTATTTGTTCCTCAATTAAACAATTATTATAATTTTTTAAATCAAAAAAATCATCAATATTTTCTCAATAATTGTCTAAAATTTCTTGTAATTTATTTTTTAATTTTTCATTATTTTTAATTTTTTCTTCATAATTTTTTTTATTTTTAAAGAAAAAAATCATATTTTCATCAATAATTCTTGTAGCTAATCTTCCTGATTTTCAATCATCAAGATAAAAATTTTCTCTACTATGATTAAAATTTGTAAAATAAGTTGTAAAACCTTTAAAAATTTGAAAAATATTTACTTTTTCTCAATTATAATTTTCTATTAAAACTTCATCTTTATATTTTTCTTCACTAAAAATTTGGTATAAAATATTTAAATTTGTCTCACTTAAAAGAATTTTATAAGAATCTCATTTTATAGAATATTTTTTTTCTTTTCCTTTCTCATCAATATAAGTATTTTCTCAAAAATATTTTTTCCATTTTTCTCAAGTTATTTTAAAAGAATTTACTATTTGTTTTCTTAAATCTTTTTTTATATTATCAAATTCTTTTTTCAAATTATCTTTTTGTTTTTTATCATTTGTTTTCTCTATTTCTAAAAATTTTTGATAAGCTTTGCTATAATCTAAATTAATATTTTCTAAACTTTCTTTTATAAATAATCTATGTAATTTATCTAAAAAAGGTTTTATTTTATGATAAGCTTTGTTTATAATTTTATCTTTTTTAAAAACTTTATTTTCTATAAGTAATTTTTCAGTTTCTCCTACTGGTTTTAACTCAAATCTCAATGTTTTACTAATTTCATAAAGATTAGTAAAATTTGAAAAATTATTATTCATAATATATTTTTAAATAGTATATTTTTATTATACACATAAAAATTTTTAATCAAAAAAAGATGACAAAGTCATCTTTTTAGTTTCCTCCTTTTTCTAATAATTTTTGTTTTTGTTCTTCAGAAAGATTTTCCCACTTTTTATTTAAATCAGTAGAGTTTTTTCTTTCTAAAACTTTTTGTCTAGATTTTTCTAAATCTATTTGTTTTTTAGTCTTAGATAAATTTATTTCTAAATTTCTAAAACTATTCATATCAAACACTCCATTTCCTGAATCTTCTTTATAAGAAATCTCTACTCTGTCACCTACTTTCGTAACAGTAAGAGTATCTGAAATACTAGAAGTAGAAACAAATAATTTATTTGGATTAGATTTTAGCTGTAAATAATAATAGGAATTCCCATCTTTTACATCTACTGAAAATCTAGTAACAATTGAAGTCAATTTTTTCAAATCTTCTTCACTTTCCATAATTACTAAGTTTCCTTTTGATTTCAATCCTGCTTTATAATTTCTAAGAGTTGTTTTTAAATCTTTTCCAACTCCTACAATAGAATAATTTTCTACCGAAACCATTGCAATCATTTTTACCAAACCTTCATTATCTTTAAGTGTCATAACATAAGTAGGAACACCAGATAGATTATAAAGTATAGGAAAAGTAGCTTTGTAACCCATATTTTGAACCATACCTTCTGCTGAAGCCATAGCTTTTGTTTCTGTAGCACCAGATTGTTTATAATAATGGGCTTCTTTTGTTCTAGTATTTACAAGTATAAAACCAACTGTAGAGTTATCTTTTCCGGCTGAAGAGATACCAGTATACCAATAAGATTTTCCATCATCACCATAAACCAAACTCATACCTGGAGTTACTTTTAATACACTTTCTTGTGCAAATTTTGCATTAAGCCAACCTTCAACATATTCCCCCCAATCATCTATCTGAGTAATAATAAAATCTTCAGGTTGAATTCTATCAATCCACTTTGGAGCATCTTTTATAGAATACTCTTTGATATCTCCATTTTGAGGATTAACAACAAGAACACCAACTGCATCATCACCAAAATAACCAACTTTTTTTTCATAAAGTGTTACAACATAGTAAGGATTCATTTCATCATCTATTTCAAATGAATAATCAGTACGACCTTTAGTCATATATCCATTAAAATAAATATATCTTGTGAGATTTTCTCCAAACCAAGCAGAATCTAAATATTTTAAATATATATCTTTCCCTCCTACTTTTTTGATTAATCTTACATCTCTTTCATCAGTAGCCGAAACTACTAGATAACCAGGTGTGCCTTTACCATCAATCCATTTAAAAAAACCTCTATATTCAAGTGGAGCAACCCAATACAAATCAGATTTTACCTTTTGAATACTAAAATCACCAAGCTCATACATACTACCAAGACCAGGAATACTTCCTAACTTTTTATCAGCTAATTTCTCAGCTAACTCCTGATCAACAACTCTAACTTTAGATAAATCTATAGGAGCAATATCACTAGTAAAATTACTAGTTTTTACTTCTCCAATAAGATTTCTATATTCAGAAGCATGAAAAGCTGACCAAGAAGTAAATATAGGTAAAATCAATATAAAAAATAAAGATATACCTATAACACCATAAGAAATATTTTTAAGTACTTTTTGTAGCTTCATATCTACTTCATCATACTTATTTAAAATTGTGAAAGAATATGATAAAAATAATAGACCTATAAGCAATATAAAAAATGGTAAACCATTAAATCCATAAGCAATTGTAGGCATCATTAAATAAAATAACACAATTGCACCTACTAAACCTATTCCACTTAAAATAATAACATGTTTCTTCATTTGAAACTCCTTTTGTTTTTGTTTTTTCTATTTCTAGTTTATTTATTTTAAC
>Ga0256840_1003213_pt1 | contig 13454 bp, 7 predicted proteins | sample 355202metaG_FD_185969 | JGI IMG/M metagenome (GOLD analysis project Ga0256840, IMG submission 185969) | Hydrothermal vent microbial communities from Mid Atlantic Ridge, Atlantic Ocean - 355-202 | ecosystem: Environmental > Aquatic > Marine > Hydrothermal vents | place: Atlantic Ocean: Mid...
ATTTGAAAGCCAGATTTTAAAGTCAGCCTGGGCGATAATTGCACAGCTGGTTTTTTCAAGGGCAATAACTGATGCAGACCTTGCATCATTGCTAAGTAGAGCCAACTCGCCAAAATAAGATACTGGCGTCTGTATCAGCAATGTAACTTCTTTGCCTTGTGCATCACTGGAGAAAACTCTTACTTTCCCCGATAGCAGTATATACATTGAACTGGTTTCATCGTCTTCAGTAATAATGAAAGAGTTTTTTGGAAATGTATTTTGCTTGGCATGCGATGCAAGCTCAGTCAGAATTTCATCAGATAAATCTGATAAAAAAGGGATAGATTTAAGACCTGAGAAGACATCTTGCTGCATAGGTGAGTCCATTTATACAGTGGATAATGGGTAAAATTATATACCTATTTGCCGGTAGCAGAAAGTGTTGTTTCTTAACTTAAAGCATTCAATAAAAACCAATTGTACAAATTTAATAAGTCCAAAACCCATAGTAAAAAAATCAGAAAACCATAAATAATAGTATGTAGGGTGGAAAAAAGATAACGCATTCCGCCATCCATTGGTAATATACCCAGAGGATGCCAGAAAACGCTATCTCAATCCAACCAGCTTATCCATATTACACATTTTTCAAATCTATATAGACTCTACACGCTATTACTGGTTTTCGCATTGTTCTAAGGTTAAACCCGTTTTAAGTTGAGTTTCACCGGCATCGCAACTTCCGGGTCGACATGTCGTAAATCCCCCTTGTTCACATAATGAATATGTAGTTTTACCAAACCCGAAAAATGAAAAAACAACAGCACCGGTTACAAAACCTAGCAAAAATACTGCTCCTATCATAATATTTTTATTTTTACAAAAAGTATTAGAAAAGCTGCCATTTGCATTAGATATCTCATTCATAATATTCCCCTTGTTTTAGTGGATTACAACTATTTGTAGTTTTAAGGAGTATCTAACTCTTTAACACACAAATTCTGCATAGTCTTCTAACTTTTGTTCAAAAAGCAACAGTTAGCTGTCCAAAAATAGTCCGTTCAGGTACGAACTGTGGTGATAAAAAATCTTCATTAATTGACTTAATGAAGTTGAAATTTGTATCTTGAAATTTAAAACGATTATCAAAAATATTTTTAATTCCTAAATTTAGAATCCCCCATCTTTTCGGTAAACGGTACCCTAAAGAAGTATCAAAAACCCAAAAATCATTTTGATCGGAGGTACCAACACCATTAGTTTTTAAGGCAACATTTTGGTTGACATAATGCGAAGTTATTTTTCCAAAAAAACCATTTTCTGAAAAATATGCCAAAGACATTGGAACGTGATGCCAAGACATTTTTATTGGTGTAGCTACTGATATAGAACCTTTTGGTTTTCGTTTAAACGATTCGAAAAAATATTCTGTACTAAATGCCAAATATTTCTGCGGTGTCCAATAAATATATGCACGGTGAGTTTCCTCATTTTGAGATATTATCTGAATTTTATCCAAGTCACCTGTTAGAAAGTTAGGTATCTTGACCTTTCGCCATGAGACCTCCCCCCCAAGAGATAGGTTTGGAGAAATAACTTGATTGAAACCAAATCCGTAACGCGTTGAACGAGAATAATCAGGATCATCGAAAAATTGGTTGAATCCAGAAATTTGAGTCGGTTCAATCGTTTGGTTTGAAGCAAAAGGCCTCTTAGTCGACTTGAAATACGCAGAACGAAATGTTGTATTTTTAAATGGCTTCCAAAGTAACCCTACTTTTGGATTAATATATGTTCTTGAAAAACTCAAATGGTCACCATTAGAACTGGCTCGATCAATCGAGTCGATAGAAGCACCAAATGTAAGAGCAAGTTTGTCAAAAACTTGGAAAATAGAATATAGATATCCAACAGTATGATTTTCTTTTGTCCTTTCTTGGTCAATATCAAGCTCACCCCCAATTTTTTGTTCCTCAATAATTGGATCGACTAATTCATCATTCAAATATTGGGCTAATTTTGCTCTGGGGGCACCAAATTTACCTTCAAATTTCTCAGGTAGGATAGCAGCTAAGTTCGATACTAAATTAGCATCCAGTTGAGATGAAAATTGAGTTGATTGTATCCGTTCTCTATGTCTAGTCTGATGAATATAGCTTACACCGGTAATGAGATTCAATTTATCCCATCGGCTGATGAGCTGAAGCTCATTATTCCAATTTTCTAATCGATTAATAAAATCATCTTGAGCATTTAAACCTTTTGGTAAAACTGAGGTTAAAAAAGGGTGTAACCTTTCAGTGTCAGGCTGAGTTTTAAGTTTGTCTAAAATTATGGGGGATAATGGCCTGAATAATGGATCGTTAGTTACACGATCTATTTCACCATAGCTAAAGTTTCCTAATAAATTTATATTAGGCGAAAATTCATAGTTAAACCCTCCCCTTACAGAATCTCTATCAAGTTTTTGCCGTAAATCTTTGGCCAAAAAATCAGGGTTTGATAGCTGTCGTAAATCACCAGATTCTGAATTTTCTCTACGATATTCAAATTGAAGATTAAGAGAATCAGAAACTTTCGTTTGCAAAAAAACGTTATAGATATTTGTTTCTAAATCACTGTTTTCTCTATAGCCATCGGTTTGATAATGGAACTGACCCAGGCTGTATGAAAATTGATCATATAGCCCCGACAGAACAACTTCATCGCCGTAGGTCTCATTACTTCCTATAATTCCAGATGCCTGCAGAGAAAAACGATTTCGGGCAAACATTGGGTTATATTCATTAAATGAAGCTCTAGAAGGACCTAAACCATCAAAAATTAGCAAGTTACTTTCTGCTAACTGTGGTTGAATTGGTGTAATATTCAGAGGCTGTAAAAGTTGAGATTGCAGCAGTTCGCTAACTTTGGCGACCTGGTGGCGAGGTAGACCTGCATAGTTATCAGCTAGTAAACGATGAGCAGAATAGTTTGAAGGGTCAGAGCTTTGTGATTTCCAGCCTTCTAATAAACCAAGCTGTTCAAACCCCAAATCATTATATATACGTCCTAAACTGGCACTCCTAGCTGCCAGGTCTTCATCTAATAGCAATTTAGACCGATAAACCCCACGATTATCATTCAGTTCAATCGCTTTCTCCATATCATGTAAAGCTTCAATTGGCCGATTAATGGTCTGTTTTCGTATAGCATCATAAAACCAAGGTGTCGGGTCATTAGCATCCATTTCCTTAGCAATTTTTAATTCAGTAGCAGCATAATCATCATTTCGCAGTTCAAAATAAGCTTTGCCCAAATAACTGCGCATAATGGCATTATCCGGATCAAGGCTGACAGCTGTTTCTATATTGCGTGTACCCTCCTCAATCTCACCTGTTCTTATTTTTGCCAGACCTAAACCTAAACGGGCTAATGGGTCTGCTGAATCTAGTATAATCGCTTGAGTAAATGCATATTTTGCCTTATCAATATCAATCTGTGCTAGATAATTAAAACCTAAAACCGTTTGGGTGCGCCCTAAGGCTGGGTTGAGTATTTCAGCCTTTCGGGCTGATTTTAAAGCACCATTTCGATCCCCTTTAGAAAGCTGTAATTCTGCCAGTCTGGCCCAGGCCAATGCATTATCAGGAGATAACCTTACGGCCTCTTTGGTTGCTGTTAATGCCTCAGAAATTTTGAATTGAGACTGATAGGCATAGGATAAGGCAATCTGAACCGTTGCTGATTGCGGATCAAGTGCGACTGCTTTTTTAGCAAGACTAAACGCTCTATCCTGTCGGTTTTTTGTAACTGAGATAATTGACTGCAAGGCGAGGGCTAAACTGTTGTTTGGCTCTATTTTCTGAGCCTGACCAATTAGACTTATGGCTTCATTTACACTGCCAAGCGTCAATAATAAGGACGATTTATAAATTAATGTGTCGATATCCAGTTTTGCCGGAGCAGTCTGCTCTAAAAGAATCAAAGCCTGATAAGAATCACCTTGCCGGTAAGCATTTAAAGAAGTTTTAAAAACAGGTTTTTTGAAAGAATTAGCATCAATTATGGGCGGGTAATACAAAGACCATTGCACTGCATCTTTAGGCCGCACTCTTAGCGCCTTGACAAAAGGCGCCTGATTTTTGGCGGCGATACCCTTATAGCCTTTTGTTATGTCTATTTTACCCTGCTGATTGGTTCCCGTAACTTGGCCATCAAATACAACTGTTTCAGTTTGTTGAGAATTAACGGTAACTGAAAATTCTGTGCCTACATGACGCAAATTCATAAAAGGCGTTTTAATATTAAAGGCCTGCCATGATCTAAGGCGAATAAAAGCCGATCCGTTGAGTAAATTTACCAGCCAGTGCGTTTTTTGTTTAGTCGGAAAATGGGCTGTTGTGTTTTGTTCTAGGTCTACACTTTCGCCACTTTTAAAAACAAGGGTAGCTCGGCTATGTTTAGAAATACGAATTTTATCGCCATAGCAAATGTGGTACCCCCTATAAACAGGATTCCAACTTGATCTTCCAGCATTTTGACTGTCCACTTTTCCCTGGATAGACTCTGTAACGGCCAGCCAGTCAGAACAATTATCCGACGCTGACACATAGGGGGCTGCCAATAATAAAGCAAGTAAAAAGTAGACGGTTCGCTGATGCATTTTAATCCAGTCCCTGCAGATTTACGGAACGATTCCGCCTTGATTCTTCAACCAGAATCAAGGCAAGTGGCATAACTTATTATGTTAGAGCCATTTTATGCCCTTTATTCATCTAAAAGCAAGGGGGTGGTAATATTACCTATTTTGATTGTTGCCGGTTGACTTTTCTCTGCTGTTTTGGCAGGCACTAAATGTAAGTTCTGTTTTAAAAACTGAATATAAAAAAGAGTAGGACCATCGTTAGGGTAGTTTTTCTCTATCTCTATCCATTTTCCCAAGGCCACTGCCCATTCCCTCTGCTGGAATAGTTTAAGTGCGGCAGAAAACATTGTTAATAAAGGCAAAGAATGTGGATTTGAAACGTCAGTTTCACTAATTAATTCAAAAACATGTACAGACTGCGCCTTACCCGGCAGCATAAAAAACCCTATTTCTCTGCTTAAAAATTGCTGCAGACCCGAAATAACATCTGATGTAACTAAAATTTGAGTGCCTAACAGTTTATTTAGACTTTCAATGCGTGTTGCAGTATTGACAATATCACCAACGGCCCTGTATTCAAAGTGCCCTGTAGCCCCAACATTGCCAAGACGAAAATTGCCAAAGTTCAGTCCTAGCCTAGTATGAAGCTGGTGCGGCTGTGATTGGTTAAAATTATCAACAGCCGTTCTAATTTTCAAGGCGGCAGAACATGCATTAACTCGCGCTTGAGTTCCTGTTTCTGTTGCATTCCATATTGCAAACATGGCATCGCCGACAACATCAGAAATGATTCCCTGATGTTTTCTCACCAGTGGAAACATTACGCCATAATATTGATTGATGAAATGATGGAGTTCCAGTGGCTCCATCTTTTCAGATAATGCCGTATATTGACCTGCATCAGTAGACATGCAGGTGCCTTTTATGAATTCTCCAAAGTGATTCATGGCTTTGATATCCTGCTGCTGTGCCATTGAAACAACTACATTATTAGGAACATAACTGCCAAATGCCCGTTGCATATTCTGATGTTCCTGCTTCTCCCTAAAAAAAAAGGCAATTGATATAAGAGTCGCAATAAGTGGTATTTGAACTAGCAATGCAATAGACAGTGGTATCCAAACAGAACTTGTTACAAATTGCTGATAACTGATAGCTAAATATCCTATAGCTAAGGCAAGAAAAGTGCCCATTGCCTGTTTATAAGGGAAAAATACTGAAATAGCACTTAAAAGGAGGCTCCAGCTGATGATTAAAAAAAATTGGCTTAATGGAGGCAGAGGTTTCAACCAGGTATTTTCCAGTAAATTTGCAACAGCCGTGGCTGTTATTTCAATAGGGCTGGTTGAATCATCGTCTCCATCCGAAAAAACGGTGTATAAGCCTGAAGAGTTCACGGCTGCAATAGATTTGGAGTACCCTACCAGAACGATTTTATCTTTAAATAAACTCGGATTCAAAACAATACTGTCTAAAACTTGGTAAAACGAAATAGAAGAAAAGGTTTCCGTGCCTCCATAATAATTCAAATATAGAATATCCGGCTGCCCTAATAAACTTAACCATCCCGTTAACAGTTGTTTTTTATAGCGAGAGAATTCCTTTGACATAATTTGCCGTTCTATTATGCCAATATTTTGCGGGCTATTTTTCAGCGCTGTTTTTATTTCTTGAAAACTAATATTCTCAGCAAACTTAGGGTCTGGTTCCGTCGGAAAAGAGCGTTTATATTCCTCATTAAACTCCTGTAGCAATTCTGTAATTTCTGGCTTTACCCGTTTAAGCAAATATTGCTGAAAAATTGTGGTTGGAAGGGTTTCAATATCTCCTGCACTATTTTTATAAACCCAAAACTGCTTGACTGTCGAAGCAGTTTTGGGCAAAACTAAAGGTGCGGAGGCCAGAGTGGCATCTTCTAAAATATTCGTGGAACCAATAATTTTTTCAAATTTGAAGCCATCAAGCAAGCCAGTACCAGGAATCATTTCCGGTCTTCTCAGAATACTGGATAAAATAACATTATTACCTTTCAGCATGGCTTGCGCTAACAATTGATCATTTTCAACATCCCTTTTGTCAACAAAAGTCATATTAAGCGCGATGAGAGCTGGTGACTGCTGATTAATTATATTAATTAACCGGGCATAGTAAACCCGTGGCACTTTTTCTCTATTGTCAGGCAAATTCAGAATGCGAGTTGAGGCTTCGTCAATACTGACAATAATTATATTTTTAGGTGCCGGTACAGTGCCTCGCATTTTGAACAGAATGGGTAGTCCAAACTCTTCCTCCAAATTAATGCCTTGAGGTGTTAGGCTATAAAATGCCAAGCCAATCCCTATGATTAAAAAGTATAAACAGGCTTTATTGTTTTTATGGCATAAATTCATCTTAGGTGAAAAATATTTAATATATGCCATTATTAACTGGGATGAGATATGAAACAGCCATCATATTAACTTTTTAGTCTTTTTTTTGCCTCAGCTTCAATAAAAACCCGCTTAATCTCAGGAAACTGTTTTTTCAATTTTTTATCAATATCTGAAATTGTTTTTTCAACGTCTTTAGCCAAAGATGTGTCGGAAAAATCCAGACTCAGGTTAACCAGAACAAAGTCGGGTCCCATATGCATAGTCAGTATTTCATTCACATTTTCTACAATTGCGTGCTTCTCGGCATGCTTTTTAATCGCTTCTACAATTTCGGCTTTAGCACTTTCGCCTATCAGCAGCCCTTTAGTTTCATAAGCTAGCCAAATAGCCGTACCGCCCAAAATACAGCCTATTATAATTGACGCGCCACCATCATAAACGGGGTTTCCTGTTATCTGATATAAAAAGATGCCTAAAAAGGCAATAGCCAACCCTAACATTGCAGCAGAGTCTTCAAATAGTACGATAAACATGGATGGGTCTTTTTCACGTTTAATTGCTTCTATATAGCCCCATTTTCCCTTTGCCTTGGTAAATTCTTTAAACGCATAGTACCAGGCGGCGCCCTCAAATAGCATCGCAATCACAAGAACAATATAATTGATATACGGATCTTCTAACGGTTTGGGGTTCTGCAAACTGTGAATGCCTTCATAAATGGAAATACCGGCACCCACGGCAAAAATCATAATGGCAACCACAAAACTCCAGAAGTAAATTTCTTTGCCATGTCCGAAGGGAAATTCAGCAGAAGCGGGTTTCTTTGCCTGTTTCATACCGTAGAGCAATAACCCCTGATTCCCAGTATCAACTACAGAGTGAATTGCTTCAGACAGCATAGCAGAGCTTCCAGTAAAAGATGCCGCAATGAACTTAGTTATTGCAACCAGTGTATTGCCTGCAAGTGCCGCATAAATGACTTTTTTAGATGATGAGTCCATATCTTTAATATCGTTATATTTTTATAATTTGAATCTAAGTAATATTTTACTTAAGATAATACAATACTTTTTATTGATTTACCGCTAAACTTAAGCAGATTATGCTTTAGTGGCCATTAAAATCCAAAGACTATTAACCTTTGCCTCCAAGAACATCAACCCCACATTACGTATGAAAGCTTTACCCATTCCTAAAAAACTTAAAACTGCGCTTATTGCTATTGCAGTATTGACAGCACTCTACGCCATTTTAGGTTTTTTTGTCTTGCCTGCCGTTTTAACTGACCAAATTCCAAAATTAGCCAAAGAACATATTAATAGGGATGTACATACCAAAGAAATTAAATTCAACCCTTTTTCTCTGGAATTTACCCTTAAAGGGTTTCAGATTGACGAGCATGATGGCAATGCCTTCGTAAAATTTGAAGAGTTTTATACTAATGTTGCTGTAATTGATTCATTGCTTGATTTATCATTAAAAATAGATGAAGTACTGCTTAAATCGCCTTTTATTTCTGTTAAACGTGACAGCAAAGCAGATTTCAACTTTTCTGACTTAATCAGTCAGGAAGAAAAGCCTAAAGAAAAAGAAGAGCCCGGCAGTGATGAGATTTTCCCTATTACCATTGCAAAAATAGCCATCTCGGAAGGCAAAATAAGCTGGAGTGACAACCTGCACGGTAAAGTCCATCAGGAAAATATTCAACCTTTAAATCTATCGGTTACCAATTTTACAACTATCGTTGACAAGCAATCGAAACTGGGGTTTTCGCTAAAGTTTGCATCAGGCGGGCAGTTTGACTGGCAGGGCGACTTAACATTAAACCCTTTGCATTCATCTGGCCATATTGAGCTGAACAATGTTGATTTTCATCGAGTTTGGGAGCTTTTTCTGCAACCGTCAGTTAACTTTACTATTGCTAAGGGCAGTGAATTAATCAAGGCTGATTATCAGCTTGATGCTTCTGGCGAAGAAATGCAGCTGCTTGTCAATAATGCGGATATTTCTCTACTAGACATTCAGCTTGCAGGCAAAACGGCTAAAGAAACTTTAATCAATATTCCTGAGTTTAAAATATCAGGCATTTCATTGGACTTGCTGAAACAAAATGTTGAAATTAATGAGATATCCTCAAAAAATGCTAAATTCAAAGCCTGGCTTAATACCGATGGCAGTTTAAATTATCAGCAACTGTTTGCACCTGTCAATGACAGTACACCAAAAACGTCACCAGCCCCAGTGTCTGCTGAAGATAATTCGAAGCCATGGAATGTACTAGTTAAAAAATTAGAGGTAAATGAGTATGGCTTTAGCTTTACTGATAAGACTTTATCCCCTCCCCATTCGACTACCCTGAGTTCAATCAACCTGAGTTCATCAAAATTAACGACCAAACAGGGAGTCGCACTGCCCTTTGATTTAGCTCTTTTGCTTAATAAATCAGGATCACTAAAGGTAAAGGGCAATGCAGTTCTTGAACCTCTGTCCAGCAATATTCAATTGACTATTGGCAATATTGCACTTAAAGACTTCCAGCCATATGTCAGCCAATTTGCCCGATTAGATATTCTTTCCGGCCTTTTTAATGTTAATGCCAATATTGCTCTAAAACAGCAGAAAGATATGCCCCTTGCCGTTACCTTTAAGGGAGATAGCCATATTGATAAACTGCACACCCGCGACCAAATTTCCAACAAAGACTTTGTTAACTGGAAAAGGCTAAGTTTAAATAAAATTGACCTGGATGTTGCCGCTAATCGCTATGATATTGGTTCCATAAAAATTGATCAGCCTTATGCTCGCATTTTAATCAGAAAAGACAAGTCTATTAATATTACGGATATTGCCATTGAAAAGGATAAGGCCAAAAAAGCAGCTGAGGATAAACAGCCTGCCGAAGAGGGCATGACTGACAAACCCAGCTTTAAGATCGCACGTTTCAGCATGGCTAATGGCGTAATGGACTTTACTGACAAATCACTTATTTTACCCTTTGCTGCCCATATCAAACATTTAAAAGGCTCAGTAAAAGGCATTTCATCTAAAAAGAATGCCACTATAAAAGTTGCCCTGGATGGCCGAGTAGCCGACTTTGCTCCAGTGACCATTAAGGGAAAGATAACGCCCGACCGGGGAAACTCTGACTTTAAAATTGCTTTTGACAGCATGCCGTTACCTTTGATGACCCCGTATATGGCAGAGTTTGCCGGCCGTAAGATTGAAAAAGGCAATATGACCTTAAAGTTTGAATATAAAATTAAAAATAAAGAATTAACTGCATCAAATAATCTGCTGATAGATCAGCTAGTTTTAGGGGATGAAGTTGAAAACCCAGATGCTGTTTCTTTGCCGCTTGGCCTGGCTATCGCCCTATTGCAAGATGGCGATGGAAAAATCATCTTGGATGTCCCGGTTACTGGCGATTTAGACAACCCTGAGTTCAGTGTCGGATCCATTATTGTCGATGCACTGGTCAATGTGCTGACTAAAATCATAGCCTCCCCTTTTAATGCTATTGCTTCGTTAATTGGCAGCGATGAGGATATCAGTAAAGTTGAATTTACAGCCGGAGAAGCAGTGTTAGATGAAAAACAGCTAAAAAAACTAGATGGTTTAGCAGCCGCACTAACTGAACGCCCTGCATTAAAATTGGAGATTAAAGGCGCAGCCTATTCCAAACAGGACTGGCCTCAAATGCAGGTTGCCGCTTTAGATAAACAAATTCTGCAGCTGCGTGCCGATGAATTAACTAAAGATGGCAATAAAGATGCCATACCAAAACAGCTGGCACATTCCGATAAAGAGTATCAGCGTTTGCTGGCTGACCTCTTTATTAGCAAATTTCCAGATTTAGCTGACCGTTCTTTATTTGGTACGCCAAGGCTAATCAATTCAGAAACAGAAAACTTTTATGAAGTTGCGCAAAATAAATTAGCATCAATGATATCCCCAAATAACCAAGAACTGCATAAGTTGGCAGCCTCACGGGCAAAAGCAATAGCCAAGCATTTAGTTGAGAAAAAAATTGAAATAAAAAGGGTATTCCTACTGGATGTTGCTATAGATCCTGAAAATGAAGATGACTTGATTTCATCATCATTAAACCTAACAACTGATTAGTCAATTAGCCAGCTTTAGATGCGATTGAATCATCTATTATCGTGACTAAAGCCACTCCTGCAGAAAGTTAAATTAAATAGGTTAGCGACTCAAAATTTAAAAATGACAGAAAAAACAATCAGTCTATTTCATCAGAAATTTTAATAACCAGACTGACCCGGCGATTTTTTTCTCTTCCTTCTGCAGTTGAATTATCGGCCAAAGGTTTTGTCGATCCATATGTGATGGCTCTAAGACGGGTTACATCAAGTTTTTGGGATGCTAAATAATGAAGCACACTCGTTGCTCTTGCAGCGCCTAGCTCCCAGTTCGAAGGAAATTTAGCTGTTTTAATCGGTCTGTCATCAGTATGTCCTTCTATATAAATTAATCCTGTTGACTGTTTTAATAGGACAGTGAGCTTTTTTAGCAGCCCTTCCCCAGAATTTACCAGTGCCGCTTCGGAAGATTTAAAAAGAATTTTATCCTGTATCTCAAGCTGAGCATATCCCAACGTAACTTTCATCTGAACTGCGTCGACAAGGCCAAGCTCTGAAAGAGTGTTTTCAAGTTTTTTTTGCAAGCTATCTTTATTGAGCTGCGCCTGAGTTAGCGGTTCTTTATTAATAACAGCCGACTCCTTTTCCACAGCCGGCCTGCTATCTTGAGAGCTGTTTGAGTCCGGCTTGATGATTTGATCATCGATTATACGAGCCTGGGGTTTAATCGGCTGGCTGGCTGGCATTATAGCCAGCTGTTTTTCCTCAGTTGCTTTTTGTTGAACAAAAAGCGGATGTTTTAGAGGTATTGACCGCGACTGTTTTAAGGTTTTTATTTGAGTTTTCTGCTGCTTCAGTTCAGAATCAAAATCATTTAATGCTATCAGTGTAATAACCAGCATTATGATTAAAATAAAGACATCAACATACGTCAACAGCCAATTCTGCTGCTGCAGATTAGGCTGTTGCAAAGGCTCTTCAATAGAGTGCGAAGCCATATGCCTGAGTGAAGGATCACTCATTTTATATCCTTATTTTCCAGTTCATTATCGTAAGAGGCCATAAAGGCATTAAGCGTTTCACGAATAAAAGAAGGTGACCGCCGTTCAGCTATTAAAGTAATCCCTTCCATAACCATGCTCATGATCATAATTCTCTGTTCGGTTCTTCTTTCAAGTTTAACCGCAATTGGATTAAAAATAAGGTTGGCAAACAATAGCCCATAAAAAGTAGTGATTAATGCAACAGCCATATTGGATGTTATGGAACTAATATCTTTCAGTTCTATAATTTGCAGCATGTTAATTAGACCTACCAATGTGCCAAGCATGCCAAAAGCAGGAGCATAGGCAGCCAAACTGTAAAAAATATTTGATTCAGCCTTTTCTTTGGCTCGCAGCCGTGCAATTCTCCATTTTAATAATGCAAGAATATCGTCTACAGGCGTTTTATCTACAATTAATTGGAAACTTGTTTTTAAATAGGGGTTATGAATTGAATCAATGACATTTTCAATAGCGATAGAGTCCCGCTGAAACCACATTTTTGCAACGGCAGTAATTTCATCAGCTTCTTTTTGAGGGTTTAAGCTTTCATAATAAAAAATCATCTTGACCGAGCGCATACCCTGCTTGATATCCCGTAGAGGATAGCTTAAAAAAGCTGCGGCAATCGTGCCCAGTATAACAATCGTTAAACCGGGTATATTTAAAAAAGTGAGTGGATTATTGGCGGCATAGAAAACAATAAAACTTATAAGAATCAGACTAAAAACTATACCCAAGGCAGTTGAATAATTGATGTTATTTTTTTTATGCAGTGAGCTCTTCCAATTTTTATTTTTCATTTTAAAAATAATAGCATAAATCTAATAAAAGTCTCTGACCGGGGGGGGGGGCAATTAGGCACGCCATCGCGCGCCTCATGATAGATTTTGGGACTCCATGTCACAAAAATCGATTCGCCACGCGGCGAATCATTAAGCTCCAGACGCCCTGCGTCCGCCTCGACTTCGTACAAAAGCCACTACGTCAAGGCTACCTCAAATGGCTCGACGGCTATTCGGGATAAAATTTTTGCCACGTTCGCTAACGCGAACATTGGCAAATTTCCCTGCGCCTTCTGGAGACTATCAGCCCATCCGGGACTGACAGGGTGAACGAGCGTGGGGATAAGCTGTTGATACCTGCTGATGCAGATACCAACAGCTTATCCCCACTAAATCACACTTTGCCAACAGTCTGGCGAGCTAAGGAACGCGCATGAAATAACTTCGACAACTTCATGATAAAATAGGTGAACATCAATCCACAAAGATTCTAAAAATTGAATAATCCTTATGCTCAGACGATCGAAACTCGGATGCAAGAATTG
>Ga0256840_1003214_pt1 | contig 13452 bp, 12 predicted proteins | sample 355202metaG_FD_185969 | JGI IMG/M metagenome (GOLD analysis project Ga0256840, IMG submission 185969) | Hydrothermal vent microbial communities from Mid Atlantic Ridge, Atlantic Ocean - 355-202 | ecosystem: Environmental > Aquatic > Marine > Hydrothermal vents | place: Atlantic Ocean: Mid...
AATTCAAGGCACATTGAAACCTCCTAAAATTAAATATTGTATTAATAGAGAGAACTGGCTAATTGCAAAAAATATCTTTAAAGAATTTTTTGAAATGAAGCAAGAAACAGAATTTGTTCCTATACAACCAATAAAGAAATAAGATTTTTTTACTTTATAATCGTTTATTTACGATAAACTATATTATATGGATTTTTTAATTTTTATTATATCATTATTTGCATCATTTATCTTCTCTTTGGGTGGCGTAGGGGCTGCCATAATTGTTATTCCTATACTTGTATCATTGGGGATACCGATTAATATTGCAAAACCTGTAGGACTTTTTTACAATACCGTAAGTTTAACAGGGGCAAGTATTAATAATATCAAAAATAAACGTTTAGATTTTAAAATAGGGATACCGATTATTATATCATCTTTTATTTTTGCAGTTGTGGGAGCTTATCTTTCAAAATTTATCCCAAATCGTATTATATTATTGCTTTTTATAGCTTTTTTGTTGTTCTCGGGCTTAATGTTTTTATTTCATAAAAAGAGTGAAAAAGAAAATTACCGAGAAGACCGTCCGTATTTAAAGTTGAGCTTTATTGGTGGATTTGCCGGTTTATTATCCGGTATGTTGGGTATTGGTGGCGGGGGTATAATTTCTCCGCTAATGTTAATGTTGGGCTTTAATCCCAAGAAAATTACTGCAATAACAGCTTTTGTTGTTCCGTTTTCATCTTTCTCAGGATTTTTAACTTATTGGGCAATGGGTAATGTTGATTGGGAGATTTTTTTTATTGCATCGGCAGGAGGTATAATAGGGGCAAGCTTAGGAACTATTTTTATGCAAAAAAAGTTAAATCCGCAAACCGTAAAAAAGATACTTGCTATAATATTATTATTAATGGCAGTTAAATTAAGTTGGGAAGCAATCCATTCATTTATATAAAATAGAGATGAAAATTAAACTATCTTTATTATTCGTATTATGCTCATCATTATTAATGGCTCAGGAGAATAATTTTTCTTCTAAAACAGATTGGAATGGATATACACAATTGCGAGCGTCCACAAATTTTGATACGAATACAACATTTATGCTTAGAAGACTCAAGTTTTGGTTAAAATCCAAGCCTGAATTTTCCCGGCATTGGTCTTATAAAGTTCAAGTTTTATTTACAAGTTGGATGCAAGAAAAGTTTTTTTTACAAGATGCTAAAATAGTATATAAAACAGCTTATTTTTCTTTTAATTTCGGACAGTTTATTCCTGCTTATAGTTTAGAATGGACACAGCCCGATTATTTAATACCTTCAATTGAACGGGCAATAGCTGTTAATGCCTTGCATCCTAATGGTTCGCTTGGTGTTAGGGATATCGGTGTACAGGCTGATTTTCATACAAAAAATAAAAGCATAGAAACACATATTGGTATTTTTAATGGATATGGAATAAAAGAATACCGTTTCAATAATAAGGGGTTTATGATCACTCAGAAAATGGCTTTTAATGTGCATTTATTTAAAAATAACTTACAAATAGCCTATTCATTACAATACCGTAATGCTTATCAACTAAATATACCTCATGTTTTACCGGATAGTATTTTGTTTACAGGCACTGATTTTAGATACAACCTGTATGTTATGTATAAAAGTAAAGTATTTGATATTCAAGCGGAATATTTGAATGCCGATTTTGATAAAAAACAAGCAAATGGATACTATATACTATCGGACATAAATATTAACAAAAAAAATCAAATTGTTCTCAGCTATGAAGATTATAATGACTTAATTAGTTCTACGAATGATTTTCCCTATTGCAGATTGGGATATAATTATTATATCAATGATTATAAACTTAAATTATCTATTGATAATTATTTTCAAATCCATCAAAAAACAATCGAAAAATATATAGCAAGCATACAATTACAAATGTTTTTTAAATAAATTTAAATATTAATAAAATGATAAATGCAAAAGAATGGCTGGAATTTGGCCAAAAATTTCACGGACATAAATGTCCTGCAATGCCTAATGGCTTGCGTGTTGCAGAAGCTGCAATGAATAAATTGGGTGTAGAACGCACCGGCGATAGTTTTTTACATGCTATTTTGGACTTGGGCGATAACCACTGTGCAACCTGTTTTGCCGATGGGGTACAAGTAATTACCGGATGTACTTTCGGTAAAGGAAACATCGAAAAAACACACAAAGGCAAATGGGGTTTAACATTAATTGATAAACGTACAAAACGCGCGGTACGTGTTACTCCCAAAGCCGAAGCTATGTTGCAAACCAAAACCACACCTTTTTTTAAAAACTACCGCGAAAAAGGCGTTCCACCAACACAAGTTCCCGACGAGGTGGTTCAGCCACTGGTTGATAAAGTAATGAATGCACCTACTGAAATGATTATGGAGGTATCGGAAGTTTTTGAGTACAATTGGCAAGAACCCAAACACACTTTTAATAGTTTTGCTTGCGAAGAATGTGGCGAAATGGTTGTTACCGAGTATGCACGCATAAAAAACGGCAAGCACGTTTGTCAAGATTGTGCCGCAAAATAGCATTTTTTTAAAACCTTAAATCCGCTGCTAAACAGGTATGGTTTTGCTTTGCAGAAGAGCTTAGTTGCGGATTTAGGTTTAAGGTAAATATTATCCGGGTGCTTTTGTTTATCAAATTCTGTACTATTTTACATTATTTATGTGCTTTTGATACCTTGCAAAATAATGATTTTGTAATAAATGTTTTTAAAATTACTTTTGAGCTATAAAGTAGCATAGAAAATAATTGATAAATGGCAAAAGTAATTATTGCAATTCACGGATTAAGAAATAAACCCCCAAAAAGTTTATTAATGGAGTGGGGAAAAATGTCTATCGAAGAAGGTTTTCAAAATTTAGCTTTAAAAGCTACTTTGCCTACGTTTGAAATGGTTTATTGGGCAGATGTTTTATATGAGAAACCTTTATCGCCGGAAATAAAAGATCCGGAAGATCCGTATTTTTTAGATGAGGTTTATACGCCTGACCCCGAAAAATCGTTTGTTGAATCCCATACTTTTCAGCGAAGGTTTCATTATCTGTTGAAAAAGATTATCTACAAAATATTTTTAAAAAGAAATTATAAATTACGCTATTCTTTTCTGTCTAAAAGCTTTATACATAATAATTTTAGAGATTTAGAAATCTATTTTACCGAAAATTGTGAAAATAAGCATAGCAAAGATTGCTTATCAAGAAAAAAAATTAACCAACGTTTAATTGATGTTTTGGAGAAACACAAGAATGACGAAATATTTTTAATTGCCCATTCGATGGGTAGTATTATTGCTTTTGATGTTTTAAGTTTTATTTTAAAAGATATTAAAGTACACACTTTTGTAACCATTGGTTCTCCATTGGGAGCGCCATTTGTAGTTAGTCGTATTGCAAAATATTCAAAACAAATCAATCAATCGGATATTCCTTTAAAAACACCGGAAACTGTTTATAAAAACTGGTTTAATTTTTCCGATATTCGCGATAGCATTGCCATGGATTATAATTTAGCTGATGATTTTGCTCCGAACAGCAAAGGCGTAAAGGTTATTGACCAATTAGTTACAAATACTTATCGGATGGATAAAACCATTAATCCGCATAAATCTTTTGGATATTTGCGTACACCTGAGTTTATCAAACTGTTAAACGATTTTATTAAAGAGTAACACTTTTAGAAAATACAAAGCCCATGAAAACACGATTAAAATTATTAGACCGCTTTTTAACTTTATGGATATTTCTGGCAATGCTTGCCGGAGTGGGTATCGGTTACCTTTTTCCTTCGGTTGCGCATAATATTGATGCTATGTCTTCGGGCACTACCAATATTCCTTTGGCAATCGGCTTAATATTAATGATGTATCCGCCTTTGGCAAAAGTGGATTATAGTTTAGTTCCTGCCATATTTAAAGATACTAAGGCTATGTCCTTGTCGCTGTTTCTGAACTGGATTATTGGTCCGGTACTGATGTTTGCGCTTGCAATTATATTCTTGCGCGATGAACCGGGCTATATGTCGGGTATTATTTTAATCGGCTTGGCGCGATGTATTGCAATGGTGCTTGTTTGGAACGATTTAGGTGGTGGAAGTAAAGAGTATGGAGCCACTCTGGTTGCTTTAAATAGTATTTTTCAGGTACTTACCTATAGTTTTTATGCATGGCTATTTATTACGGTGCTTCCAAAATATTTTGGTGTGGAAAGCTTTGATGTAGATATTTCTATTTGGGATGTTGCTAAATCTGTATTAATTTATCTCGGAATTCCTTTCGCAGCGGGATTTCTAAGCCGGGTGATTTTAGTCAAAAGAAAAGGGAAAAATTGGTACAACCGGAAATTTATACCTTTTATTTCACCCATAACTTTGATTGCTTTGCTGGCAACCATTGTTTTAATGTTTAGTTTAAAAGGTGAGTTAATTGTAGAAATTCCTTTTGATGTGTTAAAAGTTGCTGTTCCGCTTATATTTTATTTTATCATTATGTTTTTTGTGAGTTTTTTCATTGGGAAAGCGCTAAAAATTGATTATTCGCGAAATGCTTCCATAGCTTTTACCGCTACCGGAAATAATTTTGAACTGGCAATTGCCGTTGCCATAGCCATATTCGGCTTAAATTCGCAACAAGCTTTTGCCGGAGTTATAGGTCCTTTGATTGAAGTACCTGTGTTAATCGTTTTAGTAAATGTTTCATTATATTTGAAAAAGAAATTTTATCGGTAAACGGTTAAATTTTCTTTGCATTAGGCTATTTGATAAAAATATAATATAAGGCGGTTTCCTTTTAGGGAAATTTTTGCTACTTTTGTAATAAAAATTAAATGGACAAATTTGAGGTAATATTTTTGGAACAAGCAAAACTATTTCTTGATGGACTTGATGATAAAACGAGAAAGAAAGTAATTTTTAATATTTGGAAATCTAAACAAATAAATGATTCGGAGTTATTTAAAAAATTAACAGATGAGATTTGGGAGTTTAGAACAAAATATTTATCAATGCAAATTAGACTTTTAGCTTTTTGGGATAAAACGGATAAAACAAATACTTTGGTAGTATCGTCAAATGGCTTTATAAAAAAAACGAAGAAAACACCCAAGGAAGAAATTAAAAAGGCGGAACAAATTAGAAATGATTACTTCAAACAAAAAATGGAGGGCAAATAATATGAAAACTTATTCATTAGAAGAATTGACCGATACATATATTGGAGAAAAAGGCTCGAAAGAGCGTGAGTTATTTGAGTTCGAACTGAAAACTGATATTCTGGGTGAGATGATTAAGAGAATCAGGAAGGAGAAGAATATGACACAGGATGAATTGGGAAAACTTATAGGAGTGCAAAAAGCTCAAATTTCAAAAATAGAAAATAATACTAAAGACGTTAGATTCTCTACAATAATGCGTGTTTTTTACGCATTGAACGTAAAAGTCAAGATGAGTATCGACTTTGATTCTAATTCTCATTTTGAGCTTGCATAAATAAATACAAGTTTTCATTAACAAGCTTGTGAAAGTTGACAATTATTTATACACACATATCATTTATCTTCATTTTTTCTTTTTAAATTGATTATTTTTGCACAAAAAATAAAATGGCAAAAGTAATTATTGCAATTCATGGAATGAGAAATAAACCTCCGCGCTTATTGTTGCGCGAATGGTTTATTGCTTCAATGAAGGAAGGTATAGAGAAAAAACAAATCAACTTGCGCTTGCCCAGGTTTAAATTGGTTTATTGGGCGGATATTCTTTATAAAAAACCTTTATCACCTGCCGAGAAAAATCCTGAAAGTGAATATTTTATTGATGAGCCCTATCTGCCGGAAGGCAAAAGTAAAATCCCTTCCTATTTTGAATTACGAAAAAAACTCTCAGGAATTATCAAAACAATAGTTTACAAAGTAATTTTAGATAAATCGTATCATTTACGATATCCGCTTCTTGCCAAATCCTATATTCATAATAATTTTAGAGACTTAGAAATATACTTTGCTGAAAACTGCGAAGAGAATCCCGGTCCTGATTGTGAATCAAGAAGAAGAATCAACAACCGGCTTATTAAAGTATTAAAAAGGCATCGTAAAGATGATATATTACTGATTGCCCACTCTATGGGAACCATTATTGCTTATGATGTTTTAAATTTTATTCTTAAAGATATTAAAATTCATACTTTTGTTACGATGGGTTCACCTTTGGGTGCTCCGTTTGTGGTTAGTCGTATTGCAAAATATTCAAAATTGATTAATAATTCGGATATACCCTTAAAAACACCGGAAACAGTTATTAAAAACTGGTATAATTTTTCAGATATCAGGGATTATATTGCTTTGGATTATAAGCTTGCCGAAGATTTTCGGGAAAATAGTCATGGTGTAAAAGTCAAGGATATTTTAGTAAATAACACTTATGAAATAAACGGAACAGCTAATCCGCATAAATCTTTTGGTTATTTACGCACTCCTGAATTTATTTCTGTGCTGGATGAGTTTGTTAAAAGTGAACCGATATATAAAAAGCGTATTCACGTGGTTAAGAAAAAGCTCGTTAATTTGGTAGATGCTATTAAAAGAAAACGAAGAAACAAATAGAAGAAGATGCAAGATATTACACCGGATAAAGAACAATTAATTTTATTATTAAAAACAGAAATGCCTTTTGGTAAATACAAAGGCAGAAAAATAATAGATTTACCGGAGCCCTATCTCGTTTGGTTCCGGCAAAAAGGTTTCCCAAAAGGAAAGCTTGGTGATTTATTGCATTTGTGTTACGAAATTAAACTAAACGGTTTGGAACAAATGGTAAAGAGCATTCCTCTTTAATGATACTTTCCAAACGTTCAAATGTCCTGCCGGACGATTTGAAGTTTTTTTTTGAAACTTTTGAACGTCCGTAAGGACTTCAAAACGTTTACTACCGCAATATTTTTGAAAAAACGAACACTAATAGCTAAAAAATATTCTTTACAGACTTATTGTTCCGGCAAAGCCCAAACGTTCAAATGTCCTGCCGGACGATTTGAAGTTTTTTGCAACTTTTGGACCTCCGTAAGGACTTCAAAACGTTTAAATCTCTTGTCGTACAATTTGAAATTGTCTTTTCTTTTTTGCTGAATTGCTTACTTGATGATTTTTTAAGCCACATGCTCCACCACTACAAGATGAGCAATACGATTTATTCTTAGACGGAATAAAAAATAAGATCATTTTATACAAAGTATAAACTGCCGTTATGCTAATTATTAAATAGGTGATAATTTCTTGAATAAATGCATTCATAATTTTAAATTTAAGCAATTAAACTTCCAATTTGATATACCATAAAGGCAATAATCCATGCTAAACCTGTGGTATATGCAACCAAAAAAGCAGCCCACTTCCAATGTCCTGTCTCTTTTTTAACGGCTGCTACCACTGCAATGCAAGGGAAATATATCAGTATAAACAATAAAAACGACACGGAAACCAAGGGTGTGAAAATTAGTTCACCTTTTTTTTCTCCCGAAGTAAACCGTTCATTTCGTAGTTTTGTTTTTAATGTTTCGGAGTTTTCATCGGCATTTTTATCTGCATGATATAAAACTCCCATAGTGCTCACTACCACCTCTTTGGCTGCTATTCCCGTTAAGATACTGACACTCATTTTCCAGTCAAAACCTAATGGCGACATTACCGGTTCAATAAACCGGCCTATTTTGCCTATATAAGAATTACTGTGTTGGTCACTTTCTTTGTCTAATGTTAAATTATCAAGCCGGTTTTGTAAATCATTTATTTCACGGGTAGCCGGATTATTCTGTTGCAATAATTCAATTTTTTGTTGCATTGATGAAATTTCTTTTTCATATTCGGCTGTTTTTTCGGTAGTTTGCGGGAAATATCCTAAAGCCCATATTAATATGGAAGCTATCAAAATCACTCCGCCCATTTTCTTTAAATATTGTTCGCCTTTGTGCCACATGTGAATTGTTGTAGTGCGCAAGGTGGGTTTCCGGTAAGGGGGAAGTTCCATTACAAAAGGAGCTTCTTTTGATTTAAACAGTACTTTCTTAAAAATTATTCCGAAAATAGCTGCTAATGCAATGCCGGTCATATACAAAGCAAATAAAATCCAGCCGGCTTTATCGGGAAAAACAGCAGCAATCACAATCAAATATACCGGTAAGCGTGCGCTGCACGACATAAATGGATTAATAAGAATGGTCAATATCCGATCGTTTCGATTTTCAAGTGTTCGGGTAGCCATTATGGCAGGTACATTACAACCAAATCCCATAATTAAAGGGATAAAAGATTTTCCATGCAAACCTACTTTGTGCATTATTTTATCCATAATAAACGCTACGCGTGCCATATAGCCGGTATCTTCCATTAAGGAGATAAAAAAGAATAAAATTAAAATATTGGGCAAAAATACAATCACACTGCCTACACCGCCTATAATTCCATCAACCAATAAGTCTTTTAACATACCATTGGGCATAGAATTGCTAACAAAGCTACTTAGCCATTGTACGCCTGCATCAATCCAGTCCATTGGGTATTGTCCGATACTAAATGTAGCTTGAAACATTAGCCACATAAAAAATAAAAAAACCGGATAGCCCCAATATTTGTGGGTAATCACATTATCAATTAATTTGGTCTTTCTTCGGCGATTAATTTTGCCTTCACTGTACGTTTCTTTTAATGCACCGTGAATAAATCCGTAGCGAGCATCGGTAAGTAGTGTTTCAGGGTCTTCGTTTAGATGCTGTTTTAATTTGCTACTTTGTTTTTTGTATAATTCAAAAATTTCTTTTTCATTGGCAAATTTTTCGATAAGGAAATGAGCGTCTTTGTCGTTTTCGAGTAGTTTTATTGCTAAAAAGCGAGAAGATATTTTATTCAAAAAATCTTTATTGGCATCAATTTTAATTACTTCTTGCAAAGCTTGTATGGATTTTTCAATTCCTTTGCCATAGTTAATATGAATGTGTCGCACAATGGGCGATTTATCTTCATACACTTCAATTACTTTATCGAAAAGCTCTTTAACTCCTTTTCCTTTTGAACCTACAGTCGGGACAAAAGGAATTCCAATCATCTTACCGAGAGCTTCATAATTAAACTGAGCACCTTTCTTTTCCAGTTCATCATACATGTTTAAAGCACAAACCACCTTCACATCCATGTCAATCAGTTGGGTAGTCAGGTACAGATTACGTTCCAAATTAGAAGCATCTACAACATTGACAATAATATCCGGTGTTTCGTTAAGTATGAAATTTCGCACGTACAACTCTTCCGGCGAGTAGGCAGATAATGAATAGGTTCCCGGAAGGTCAGTTAAATTAAAAGTATATCCGTTTTGTGTAAATTTTGCTTGTTTTAAATCAACAGTAACACCGCTGTAATTACCCACATGCTCTTTTGAACCCGATGCAAAATTAAAAAGTGTTGTTTTTCCGGAATTTGGGTTGCCCACAAAAGCAACATTAATGGTTTTACTTTTTTCTTGAGCTTTTTCCCGTAGAATATCTTCGGTAATTACTCCTTCAAAAATACCGTTTCCATTGCTTTTTATCGATTTTTCATCCAAAACTTCCACAAGAGATGCTTCACTTTTGCGTAAAGACACCTCGTAATCCATAATGCTGTATTCAATAGGGTCTTTTAAGGGGGCATTTTTAATAACCTTGATTTTTTTGCCTTTCACAAAACCCATTTCCGTTATGCGTTTCCTAAAAGCACCTCTGCCTTTAACTTTAACAATTACAGCTTCTTCGCCTGTTTGTAGTTCTGATAAATTCATATTTACGCAAATAATAATCACTACAAAAGTAGCATACAGGCTTAAAGCATACAATCCCTAAAAATAGGTATTTTATGAAAGGCTGAAATTTCAAGGATATCGCTTTTAAAAGTGATTTATTTTATAAAAACATTTTGGAGATTTATAATGTCATAGATGCGCAAACTCTCAGAATTTATTTGTTTTTTTCAATAGCCGTAGGGTTTACCCTACGGTACCTATTTAAGCCTTTCTGATTCCAGTAAATTCTACATAGGCTAAAACCTATGGGCTTTATTTATCCTTAAATCTTTTCTTTAATATTTGTTCTAATTTTTCAATAAAAAAATCTACATTTTCCTTAGTAAAGCACATAGGCGGTTTTATTTTCAAAACATTATCAAAAGGTCCATCGGTGCCAATTAATATTTCTTTTTCTCTTAATCTATTTACAATTTGTCCGGCAAGTTCGGTATCGGCTTCTTTGCTTTGCGGATTTTTTACAATATCAATACCTAAATTTAATCCGCTGCCGCGAATATCGCCTATCACCGGATATTTTTTTTGCAGGTTTTTAAAATGTTCAATCAAATAATTACCTACGGTAAAAGCGTTTCCAACTAAATCTTCTTCTTCGATAACTTTTAATACTTCCGAACCGATGGCGCAAGAAACCGGATTCCCGCCAAAAGAACTGAAAAACTCCATTCCGTTCTCAAATGATTTTACTATTTCCTCCGTGCATACAACAGCAGCCATAGGGTGTCCGTTGCCCATAGGTTTCCCGATAATTACAATATCAGGAATAACATTATAGGTTTCAAAAGCCCAAAAATCTGTTCCTTGTCTGCCGAAACCTGTTTGTACTTCGTCCGAGATACACACACCACCCTGTTTACGGATAAAATTATAAATTTCATTCAAATATCCATCGGGTAGGGGAATTTGTCCGGCAGCACTGATAATAGGTTCGGCAATAAAAGCGGCTATTTGCCCTTCATTTTGTTCTGCTTTTTTTATAAAATCAAAAGCATAGCTTTTGCCGGCAGTTTCCTTGTCTTTATATTTTCCTCTGTAAGTATCCGGTGCATCTGCAACAATTATATTTTCAGGTGTTCCGCTACCGCCTTTTCCTGCAAATTTATAATGACTGATATTGATGCTTGCCCAAGTATTTCCGTGGTATCCGTATTGCATTACGGCTAATTTTTCTTTTTGAGTGTGGTTAAGTGCCAAACGGATAGCCAAGTCGGATGCTGCACTTCCCGAATTAACAAAAAATATTTTATTTAATTGTTTTGGGAATTTTGCCAGTAAACGCTCGGAATATTCATTCAGTTCATCATATAAATAGCGTGTGTTGGTATTTAATTGAGCCATTTGTTTTTGAGCAGCCAATACAACGCGCGGATGACTATGCCCAACATGTGGAATATTATTACGCATATCTAAATAAGTATTTCCTTGTGTGTCATACATATATTGAAAGGCAGCTTTATTCATTTTTATCGGTTTTTGATACGATAAAGACAAGGCGTTACTTATGTATTTTCTCCGCAGGGAAATATCTTTGTCAAGATTTTCTTCCAAAACACGATCCATGCCGGCAGCTTGCCGGAAAGCGTTTTGTGCATGCAAAGGGTTAATGGTGAGCCATTTTTTTAATAAATTCCAAGCCGGTTTTTCGCTAATGGCGATGTATTCATCATTGGGTTTTAATTTTTTTGTATGTGCAGCTTGGCTTACACTGATGCAAAGTCTTGCCGCAATCAGATAATAAAGAATATCCGTTTCTTTTTCCTGTAAAGGGATAATTTTTTGGTAGCCTTTTATTACTGCTTCGGCATATTTTAAAGGCTCGTCTTTTTCAAACATAATGTAGGTAAGCGCTACGGCTAATTCATTTATTAACAGAGAGTAAACACTGTCGCCAAAATCAATAATTCCACTAATTTTATCATTTTCGACCAATACGTTATAATCGTTAGCATCGGCATGTATGATGCTTTTTCTTAGTTCGGGAATATTCGGACGAACTTCCTCGTTAAATTGCAAGTAAAAATATTCTACTAATTTACGGTCTGCCGGGTTTTCAATTTCTTGAAAATATTTTTTTGATAAATCAATTTGCAAAATGTCCCACTCGTATTGGCGTGCTTTGATAACCGGTAAATTAAGTTTTTGTAAAACTAAATCGGCTTTTGCCAATATTTCACCAAAGTTTTCCAATAATTTTTCGGTATGTGCTACATTTACCAATATTTCGCCTTCAAGAAAACCGATTAATCGATACATTTTATTGTCTTTTCGGAAAACAGCTTCATTATTTTTATTTAGATATACTTTTTGAAATAAATCCGGCTGATTTTTGGACAGAATTTGTAAAATCCGGCTTTCGGCAAGTAAAAAATCAAATAATTCTTGTTCAAAAATATATTCTTTCAGAATATATTTATTTGATTTTGTTTCAACAAGATAGTTTGTATTGGCATAAGCATTTAATGCTTTTATTTGTATAGGCTCGATTTGAAAAAAATCTTTAAGTATTTGTTTTATTTTTTGCATGATTGGGATTTTGTTTTGTGTTATTATGGGTTTATTCGGTTTCTTCTTTTTGGAAGATTATCTGCTGTGGAAAGTCGTAGCGCAGATTGGATATTGGGTTTTTGTTATTAGTTGTGTATGAGTATTTTACCGAAGGTTTCGCTCAAAACGAAACCTTCGGTTACAAGCTAATTATAAATTACCAAATTACCGGTCGTTGTTCGGGACTTCGGTATAATTTATCTCCTTCTTTTATATTAAAAACTTCATAAAATTCGGGTACATTAAATAAAGCACCGTTTACACGGTATCTGCCGGGTGAATGAACATCGTTTTCCAAACGGTTTTTTAATTCTTTGTCTCTTATATTTTGCCGCCAAATGGTTGCATAAGATAAGAAAAAGCGTTGTATGGGCGTAAATCCATCAATTTTTTCATTCGGGTCAATACCTTTTTCTTTCATATTAATTTTAAAGGCTTCCAATGCAATGGTAAGTCCACCGAAATCAGCAATATTTTCGCCCAGCGTAAGTTCGCCGTTTACGTGCATCGAATCTATGGCAACAAATCCGTTATATTGTTCTACTAATTTATCGGTTTGTGCTTTATATTTTGCGGCATCTTCGTCTGTCCACCAGTCGTTTAGGTTTCCGTTTTTATCATATTGTCTGCCTTGGTCGTCAAAACCGTGTGTGGTTTCATGTCCGATTACTACTCCAATGGCTCCGTAATTCACAGCATCATCAGCATTTACATTAAAGAAAGGCGGTTGCAAGATAGCTGCAGGAAAGACAATTTCGTTGCGGTTGGGACTGTAATATGCATTTACGGTTTGCGGAGTCATTCCCCATTCATCTTTATCTACCGGTTTGCCGATTTTGTTCATCATATATTCGAAATCAAACCGGTTACTTGCCATGATGTTTTTTACATAGGAATCTTTGCTGATTTTCAAAGCGGAATAATCTCTCCATTTGTCGGGATAACCCACTTTTACATTAATTGCAGCCAGTTTTTCCAAAGCTGCTTTTTTTGTGGCTTCGCTCATCCATTGTAAATTATTAATTCTTATCACCAAAGCCTTTTTTAAATT
>Ga0256840_1003215_pt1 | contig 13451 bp, 11 predicted proteins | sample 355202metaG_FD_185969 | JGI IMG/M metagenome (GOLD analysis project Ga0256840, IMG submission 185969) | Hydrothermal vent microbial communities from Mid Atlantic Ridge, Atlantic Ocean - 355-202 | ecosystem: Environmental > Aquatic > Marine > Hydrothermal vents | place: Atlantic Ocean: Mid...
AAAATATTTTTATGTTTTACAATCTTGAAATTTCAAGCATAGCATAGCTATGGTTTAAATTTAAAGTGCAGTAAAACCGTGAAAAGATAAATAATTTATAGCGTATTTTGATGTTGAGTTGGTATTAATAGCTTTAACGATTAATTAACAAATCGAATTGTTACAAAATGCCTAGATTTGCATCAAACCATTAGACAATTAAATAACAATTATATGAGAACATTCAAACTAGTAGTATTTCTTAGTTTTTTTGCAATACTATTTGCAAAAGCACAAGAAAACAACTACCATCCAGAAAGAGAAAAAATTAACGATTTAGTGCATACAAAATTAAAGGTGAAATTTGATTTTGAAAAAATGCAAATGCCAGCAGAAGCGTGGATTACATTAAAGCCACACTTTTATCCAACACAAGAAGTTACTTTAGATGCAAAAGGAATGTTAATCGAAAAAGTATTAAGAGGAGGAAAAAAATTAGCTTATGATTACGATGGGAAAAAACTTAAAATCGCATTAGGAAATTCGTATGCAAGAGGAGAAGAGTATACTGTTTATATTAAATATACAGCAAGACCAGAAGAAATTAAAAGCGAAGGGTCAAAAGCGATTACAGACGAAAAAGGGCTGTATTTTATAGATCCACATGGAACAGATCCAGATAAACCAACCGAAATTTGGACACAAGGAGAAACAGAATCAAGTAGTGTATGGTTTCCAACAATAGATTCGCCAAATCAAAAGACAAGCGAAGAAATATACATGACAGTACCAAGTAAATACGTAACCTTATCTAATGGTTTGTTAGAGAGTCAAGTAGATAATGGAGACGGAACAAGAACCGATTATTGGAACATGCCTCAAAAGCATGCACCATATTTATTTTTTATGGGAGTTGGAGATTTTAGTGTTATAAAAGATACCTATAAAGGAAAACCAGTAAATTATTACGTAGATAAAGAATATGCACCTTATGCACAAGAAATTTTTGGAAAAACACCAGAAATGATGGCTTTTTTCTCCCAAATAACAGGAGTAGAATATCCATGGCCAAAATATTCACAAATGGTAGGAGTAGACTATGTAAGTGGCGCAATGGAAAATACAACGGCGACATTACATGGAGAAATGGCATACCAAACTTCGGGAGAATTAATTGACACCAATTCTTGGGAAGATGTAATAGCACACGAATTATTTCATCAATGGTTTGGAGATTATGTTACAACAGAAAGTTGGAGTAATATAACCGTAAATGAATCCTTTGCAAATTATAGTGAATACTTATGGAGAGAATTCAAATATGGTAAAGATCATGCAGATGCACATAGACACGAAGATTTAAGTCAATATTTTAAAGGAGGTAATTTTGAAAAAGATTTAGTGCGTTTTGATTATAATGCACACATGGATATGTTTGATGGAGTAAGCTATCAAAAAGGAGGAGGAATCTTACACAATTTACGTAATTATCTTGGAGATAAAGCCTTTTTTGCAGGTTTAAACGAATACTTAAATGCAAATAAATTAGGAACAGGCGAAGCGCATCAATTGCGTTTGGCTTTAGAAAAAATTAGCGGAAGAGATTTAAACTGGTTTTTTAATCAGTGGTATTTTGATAATGGAAATCCAGTTTTAGATATAGAATACAGCTATGATACAGACAACAAACAAAGTATAGTAGAAATAAAACAAGGAGATAAATTATTTAATTTTCCAGTAAAAATTGATGTTTACGTAAATAATAAGCCAACAACTTATACAGTATGGGTAAACAAAAAAACAGAACGATTTGCGTTTAAAGCAAACACCAAACCACAATTGGTAGATTTTGATGTAGATAAAACATTAATAGCTCAAGTTAGTGATAATAAAACAGTAGAAAACTACATTTTTCAATATAAAAATGCAAGAAGTTATGAAAATAGGAGAGAAGCTATCGAGAAATTAGGAAGTTTTAAAGATAATAAAGAAGCAGTAGCTACTTTGATTAATGCATTAGACGATTCTTATTATGGTTTGCGAATTATGGCGATTAAAAATTTAGATTTATCGAATAAAAAATTCAAAAAAGCCATTTCAAAAGTGGAATCTTTAGCGAGAAATGATGCAAAAACATTGGTTAAAGCAGCAGCATTAAAATCATTATCTAAAATATCGAAAGATGTTTCGTTATTTACAAAAGCAATGCAAAGTCCATCATATTCCGTAAAGAAAAATGCACTAGAAGCAATTTATACATTAGATAAAACAAAAGCACTATCCATTGCAAAAACAATAACAGAAAAACATGCAAAAGAAAGTATGAAAGATGCATTAATAACTATTTATGTATCCGAAAAGGACGAAAGTCAATATCCATTTATAGCAAAAAATATACTTGCAGGAATGTTTATGTCAAGATCTAAAGAAAAACAAGAATTATATCAAAAAGCATTTCAACTAATTGGTAGAAGCGATAATTTGGAAGCAACAAAAAATATGGTCGATGATTTTGTAAAAACAGGATTGCAATACAAACAGTACGGTTTAGATAAAATGGTACAGCTAAAATTAGGAGAAGTTCTTCAGTTAAAAAAACAATTAAACTCTAGCAATAAACAAGCATTGATAGATGTAATTAATGAAGGAATTAAAAAGTTGAATTAATTATCAACCTGAGTTCGACCAAAAATGTAATTAACAAAAGCATTATAAAAGTTGTTCAAAGTCAAGTCTTTTCTAAGAGAATTTAATCTTTTAATCTTCAGTTCTTCGATATAAAATTAATTTTATAATAAAGCCTCAAAGTTTAAAAAACTTTGAGGCTTTATGTATATAATACCAATTCAACATCAAAATGGACTAAATAGATTTAAAATAATTTATAGCGTATTTTGATGTTGAGTTGGTATAAACAAATAGAAGCAGTCTATTTTACATCCATTAGCTCTACATCGAAAATTAATATGGCATTTGGAGGTATTACACCACCAGCACCTTGACTACCATAAGCTAAATCTGATGGTATTACAAAACGTGCTTTATCGCCAACTTTTAACAATTGAATTCCTTCATCCCAACCAGAAATAACTTGCCCAACTCCTAAAGTAAAATCAATAGGTTGTTTTCGTTGGTAAGACGAATCAAACACAGTACCATCAACTAGTTGCCCTTTGTAATGTACCGAAACACTTTTGCCTTTTTCTGCTTGTTTCCCATCTCCTTTTTGAAGCATTTGATAACGCAAACCAGAATCCGTTTTTTCAAAACCAGTAGCTATTTTTTCTAATGCAGCTTCTGCTTGTTTTTTTGCCTCAGCAATTCTTTTTTCTCTAGAACCTTCAAAAACTCTAAAAGCTTCTATGGCATTAAATTTTTCTGCGGCATTTCCAACAGCAAGAATTTCGATAGTTTCTAACACATCGCCTTGTGTAATAGCATCTACAATGTCTTGACCTTTAATAACATGTCCAAAAACAGTATGTTTACCATCCAACCAATTTGTTGGTGTGTGTGTGATAAAAAACTGACTGCCATTCGTATTTGGACCAGAGTTCGCCATAGAGATAACGCCAGGTTTGTCGTGTTTTAAATCGGCATGAAACTCATCTTCAAATTGATAACCAGGATTTCCAGTACCAGTTCCAAGAGGACAACCACCTTGAATCATAAAATCTGGAATTACTCTATGAAATTTTAAACCATCGTAATATGGTGTTCCTTGTGCTTTTACAGAGTTTTCTAGCTGTCCTTTTGCAAGAGCAACGAAGTTCCCAACTGTGCCAGGAGTTTTTTCAAATTCTAATTGTACTACGATTTCTCCTTTGGAGGTATTTATTTTTGCGTATAATCCGTTTTCCATTGTTTTGTGTTTTTGAAATGCAAAAATAAAGATTATGATTGTAATAACCGAAGTTCAATTAATAATTCGTTTACAGTTTAGATTTTTTTTTATCTAAAGATTATTTTTTTTAGTTAGTTTAGCACAAATAAAATAAATTTATGCGTTTGCTTTTTAGAATAATCAAAAGACTATTAAACTATTTTTTTATTAGTTTTATAATTTTTAACTTGTTAGTTTTGATTATTCCATTTTTATTTAGTCCAAAATGTAGTAGTGATATTCAGATACATACATACGATATTATTATTGTACTTGGTAGTCCATCGACTCCAGACTGTAAGCCTAGTACGATTTTAAAAGATAGAATAGATAAAGGAATCGCCTTATATAAAAAAGGAATTGCGAATAAAATTTTATTTACGGGTAGTTCTGTACATAACGCTTGTACTGAGGCAGATGTTATGTTTAAATACGCGATATTAAATGGTATTCCAGAAAATAGTATTGTTAAAGAATCTCGTGCTAAAAACACGTATCAAAATGCATTTTATTCCGTAGCATACATGCAAAAAAATAATTTAAAAACGGCTGCAATTGTTACTTCGCCACCACATGTTAAACGTTCTTGCATTGTTTTTTCAAAATTTGATGTGAAATTTAATATGTTTGGAGCAGAAAAACCTAAAAATGCCTCTAGAGTTGGTATGTTGTTTTGGTATATGGGAGAACGCATGATTTTAACACATCATCTTATATTTGGTTTTCCTGAGGATTTTTAAAAGAGAAACATGGGTAAAATTTACATTACCCATATTTCATCATTGTATAAAAAACTAAATTTCTAAATCATCAATAATACTTTTTAGTTTTTCTTTTAAGTCTTCTCCAGTATCAAATATCATTTGTTCGTCGCTTGGAAATGGGATTTCTCTATTTCTCAATAAATCCAAATGATAATTATCTAAAGTTCTTTTATCTCCACTCATTTCTGCAAAATCGTTTACAAATACAAATTCACTTTCTAATGGAATTGTTTCGATAATCCTATTATCTGTTCCTAGCTTCGACAATACCAATTCGCCTTCAATATGACTTGCTTTTTCTTGATGAATTTCATAAAAATCACTATTAACTATAATAAACTTATCAAATTTAATACCATTACCCAAACTATCTCTAAGTATATTTCCGTTATTATCTGTTCTATATTCAAAACCATCTTTTACTTCTTTTTCTAAAATAATATGTTTTTCTTGAATTTTTTCAGGACTAACATCAATGCGATGAAATAACATTTGAAGTTTGTATTTGTAATTTGTTTTAGTCTTTTTATCTTTATGAAATACCGTCCAAAATTTATCTAAATCGTAGGTGTTAAAATTTAACAAATCATCTTCTAATTTTTTTGGCAATACTTGATTTGTTTGATTTTCTAGTTGAACCCAAACAAAGTTAGTACCTTTATAGTGTGCTTCGTCAAGTAGGTTTATTACATCCTTATAATTTGGGTTTATTTTGTTTAAATATTTCAAATCTGCATAGGCATTTCTAGCACTTTTAATAGTGTTTTTAAGAAGTTGTTGTTGTGCATTTTTGTATAAAAAATTTGAAAATGTAGCTTTTGAATTGTTAATTTGCTCCGTATAATTTTCAAATTCAAATACAGCATCTCTATTAGAATTTGCTATATGTAGAGGAAGTAGTGGTCTTATTAATTCTTGCCTAGCATCTAAAGCAACGTAAGTATTAAAAATCTGTTCTATTATTGCAGGGTTGGTATCTTTTTTGAATCGTTCTAAATTTCTAAAATCCGTTTCAACAGCTTTTGCAAAAGATTCTTCTAAAAGTAAGATATGCTTTTGTTGTTTCTTACTTGTTTTATTTTTTCGTAACTTTTTTGCAGATAGATGTATGGCTTTTTCGTAATTACCACTTAGAATTGCTTTTTGTACTCTTTTAGTGCTATTACAAGCATTTAATACACTTAGCACAACAAGTATTATTACAATTTTTAAAAGGCTAAATTTTGCTACTTTTTGTAATATCTGTTTCATAATAATCGATTTAGAGATTAATACTTATTTTCTTTAGAGAAAATCCATCTGGTATTTAATATAAAATCCAACAACAAAAAATGCGGTTGGATTTTATAGAATTCAATTTGTATGCCAAAGATGATGTGCTATAATTTTTGTTGCGCCAAAAATTGTTCTACTTTAACCTTAAAAGTTTGTAATGCAAATTTATTAAAATCTCCATCTGGAGGAAAAGTTTTGCTTTTATTTTTTAGTGCTTGAAAGTATTTTTCTTCGATTGCTTTAGGTTCTCCTTTATACGTTGCATAAATGTTTTCTAGTTTAGCTTCTCCTTTAATTGGAGTTGTATTTGAACTTGTTCCAGTTTTTAAGTTTTTCATAATAACCTTACCATCTAGTGTTGTAGATTTAATTTGTTGAAATAAGTTTACCACAGCACTTACTTTTCCCATTTTTGGTTTTTTAATATCGTTTCCTTGCGCATCTTTCATTACATTGCCTTTAGCATCTTTTTGATATATCCAACCAGTTTGGATTTCTTTTTCTTGGTTTACCTTTTGTGTATTTACTTTTTCAGGAATTACAGTTATTTTATCTAAATAAATATCTGCTTGATAGTTATATACTACAGAATAGTCTTTTTTATCGTGCAATACAATCCATTTATTTGCAAAATCACCAGATCTAATCTTAGCAAAATTCTTTAAAATACTTTGTGAGGTCGAATCTTTTAATTGAGAAGCAACATTGTTATGTAATTTCACAAAAACAAAATCACTTCCTCTTTTTTTTGCAGTTGCAATTAAAGAACTTAAATCCGATCTATAATCTGGATTAACATATTGTAAATCTTCTAAAATTTTATGTGCTTTTCTAGAATCTAATTTTGAACCATAAATTAATGGTTGTGCAACATTATATAACTTATCGGAATATTTCTTTTTTGCTTCCGCAATATCTTTTGTGTAATCGGTTACATCAAACTGCACTTGTTGTCCCTCAAAATATAATGGTTCCAGTAATATGATTTCATCTTGTCTAACATCTAAACTCATGTATTTATTATAAATCCCTTTTAAGTCTGTTGGTTTTTGTTTTTTCATACGTGCAATTTCTGCTAAATCTCTTTTTGCAGCTTTCATATATGCATCTTTTAAAAGAGGGACGTGTTTCTTGTATTTATTTTTATCTTTAGTTAATTTTTGTACAGCAATATCAAACGCTTGATTGTAATTACCTGATGAAATTGCTTTTTGTGTCTTTTTTGCACCGCTACACGATATAATTAATAATGATATTGTAGTGATTATGAATGTAATTTTTTTCATTTCTCAAAGTATTAATTGGTTTTCAAATATACAACATAATTTAGATGTAATACCAATTTGATTTTAAGATGTGCCAAAAAACACAACCTGTTTTTTTAGTATACTATCTAAAATTGTAAGTATAGACTTCTATTACGGTTATCATTTTAAGTGAAGTAGCATGAGAAAAAATAAAGAAATTATAGCATATTTTAATGTTGAGTTGGTATGAGTTGGTATTATCAATATATTAGAAATAAAAAAGGCAACTTAAAATAAATTTTAAGTTGCCGTAGATAAAAGCCCTATATCAATTATCTAAAAAGGAGTTTAACCTAATGGTATGTTTTATTACTTTTTAATTTATCTAATACTCTTCCTTTTGCATCAATATAAACAGTTTTTGTTATATCGTCTTTTATTAAAGAAATTAAGTATGCTTGTTTATTATCTTTTTTAGTTTTATATGCTTTCTTTGCTACAAAATCGTCAAATTCTTTATTTAAAGTTTTTACTATTACATTTGGAATTTCACTAACCTTAATTTTAAGTTTTACATTTTTTTTAGATTCTTGTGAATGCATTGATGTTGTAAACATGCATATAAATAGTATTAGTAATAGATGTACTTTTTTTATAATTTTCATAATTTCGGGGGCGTAATGTTAATTATAATGCAAATATGAAAATAAAATCTAAAGAAATTCTTAAGTTTTCTTTAGAAAGCTGTTTTTTTTATAAAATAAAAAAAAACAGCTTAAAATTAAAATAATTTTAAGCTGTACATTAAGATAATTACCCTATTAATTGTCTTAATTTTATTAATTTACAAAGGAATATAACCACAGTGTAAATGTTTGTTAAAAACTAAAATCAACATACTATAAATAGTATCAAATTGCTTTAGGTTACAAATATAAAATCTAAATCTAAAGAAATTCTAAAGTTTTAGAAAAATGGTTAATATATGTAGTTGATTTGTATAAACATAATTGACTTTCCAATCATTTACGGTACATATTTTTTTAACTATTGCGAGACCAAGACCAATAGAATTTTTATTGGTACTATCTTTTTTAAAACGGTTAAATAAATCTTCTGTATTTTGTTTTGGAATATTTCCAGTATTTGAAAATATTAATTTATCGTCTTTAAAAGTTATATTTATTGTGCCATTATTAATATTGTGTTTTATGGCATTGCTTATTAAGTTAGATATTAATATTTTAATTAAAGTATCATTAGAATTAATACTCGTATTACTTAAATTTTTATGAATACTCAAGTTCTTACTAAGAATAAAATCTTCATAAATCTCCAATCTAGTTTCAATTAATTCCTTTAAATTAATTTTTTCTTTTAGGTTAAATTGTTTGTTTTCTACTTTGGCTAGTAAAATTAATGCTTTATTTAATTTTGAAAGTCGGTTTCCTGCTTGATAAATGGCATGTAATTCCGTAGTTTGATTTTCGGTTAAATTTGTTTGTAATAAGAGCTCAATTTTTGATTGCATTATTGCTAGCGGAGTTTGCATTTCATGAGATGCATTTTCGGTAAACTCTTTTAAGTTATTAAAATCGGATTGAATTCTATCTGTTAAACTAAGAATGGAGTTGTTTAATTCTTCAAACTCTTCGATTTCGGAAGATATAAGTTCAACAGAATTTTGATTTTGTAGCGAAAACTTTTTAAGCACATTCAAATTAGTATAAAAAGGATTCCATATATTTTTTGCGATTTGGGTGTTTAAAATCCATAAACCCGTTAGTAATAACGAAATTATTAAGATGATGTACAAAATTATAGCAGATACAAAATCTTGATTATTTACCAAAGAATTTCGAGTAATAATTTTGTATTGCCTATCTCTTATTGTTTCATAAGCAGTAAGTTGTCTAAAAATGTCAAATTCCTTAGCACTTGGTATATAAACGGCAGTATCTTTAATAATTATAGTATCTTTTGGGTAATTTAATTTTTTAATTTTCCCTAAATCTTCGTACTTTAGAGTTGTAAGAGGGTATTTAAATTTTAATTTACCAACAACTTCTTTTTTCGAGTATAATAATTTTTCATCTAACCAATTGCTTATTGCATGAGTCAATACCAAATATAGCATAACGACAGAAATAAGAAAAGCTATTCCTGACAAAAATAAATATGCTCTACTTGTCTTTTGAATTAATTTCATTAACTATCGGTAAATTTATAACCTAATCCATACATTGTTCTAAAATAATCGGTTCCACCATTTTTTTTAATTTTTTTTCTCAGATTTACCATGTGTGTATAGATAAAATCGTAATTACTAGCCATTTCAATATCATCTCCCCACAAATGCTCGGCGATAGACTCTTTTGTTATTACTTTATTAATGTTTGTAATAAAATACAGTAACAAATGGTATTCTTTTTTTGTTAATGTTATTTGTTTATCATGAATTAAAACCGTTCTTGAATCGGGATAAATTTCTATTTCATTAAATTTAATTGTATTGTTTCCTTCAAACTTTTTACGTCTTATTAATGAATTAATTCTCGAATTTAATTCTGCTAGATGAAATGGCTTTGTAATGTAATCGTCTGCACCCAAATCTAAACCTTTTAATTTATCCTCTAAGGAATTCTTTGCCGATACAATTAAGACACCAGTTTCTGGAGATTGTTCTTTAACCGTTTTTAAAAAATCAATTCCATTACCATCTGGTAGATTTATGTCTAATATAATTATATCGTAATTAAAACTTATTAATTTATCTTCTGCTTCGAATAATGTCATTGCCTTTTCGCAAATAAAATTACTATTTCCTAAATAGTTAGAAATAGCTTCTAACAACTCTATTTCATCTTCGACTATTAAAATTTTCATGTTGTATCATTTTAGTTTAACTATAACCTTGTTTTTTATAAAAGCGAAAAATAAGATGCCGTAGTACTTCTATTATTTGGTCGGTAAAATTTTACCAGTACATTCGCCAAAACCAATGCGTATAGTATTATTCGTACAATAAGCGCGCATAATTACTTCGTCATTATCGTTAATAAACTTTCTTTCGCCACCTTCTACTAATTGTACAGGCTTTGTTCCTCGCCAAGATAATTCTAACATAGACCCATAACTATCTGGAGTTGGTCCAGAAATAGTGCCACTTCCCATCATATCTCCCGAAAGAACATTACATCCATTTACTGTATGATGCGTTAATTGCTGTATCATTGTCCAATACATATATTTAAAATTAGAATTAGAAACAATGGTTTCTTTTTTGCCTTCAGGTTTTATTGCTGCTTGTAAGTGAATATCGTAACTATTATCTCCTTTTTGTTGTAAGTAGGTTAGTGGAGTAGGTTCCTGTTTTGGACTAGGAACTCTAAATGGTTCTAATGCATCCATTGTAACAATCCATGGAGATATGGTCGAAGCAAAACTTTTTCCTAAAAAAGGACCAAGAGGTACGTATTCCCATTTTTGAATATCTCGCGCACTCCAATCATTAAATAATACCATACCAAAAATATATTCTTCTGCTTCATCAATTGGTATTGCATCTCCTAAATGATTTGCATCTGTTGTAATAAATGCCATTTCCAGTTCAAAATCTACTAATTTTGAAGGACCAAATGTTGGTTGTGTCGCATTTGGAGCAATAGTTTGTCCTTTTGGTCGGTGTATTTCGGTGCCAGAAACAATTATAGAAGAAGACCTTCCGTGATAACCAACTGGAACATGCAACCAGTTTGGTAAAAGTGCATTTTCTGGATCGCGAAACATAGTACCTGTATTTGTAGCATGTTCTTTACTAGAAAAGAAATCGGTATAATCGCCAATACTAATTGGCAAAAGCATTTCGATATCTTTTAGATTAAAAATAATAACTTCTTTATCTTTTGAATTATTTTGAAGTTCCGAATTATTAACATCAAAAATATCCGCAATTCTATTTCTAACTAAACGCCAAGTTTTACGACCATCCGAAATAAAATCGTTAAGTGTATCTTGCATAAAAATATCTTCTGTAAGCGGAATGCCTTTAAAATATCCTAATTGATGTAATGCTCCAAGATCAATTGCATAATTACCTATTCTTGTGCCAATTGTAGTAATATATTCTTTTGTTAAAAATACACCAAATGGAATGTTTTGAATTGGAAAATCAGAATTAGAATCTACAGGTAGCCACGATTTTCTTTCTGGATTATTTGCTGTTATCTTCATGTATTGTATCTTTTGATGTATTGTTTATAAATATGCATCAAATATACTAGTTTCTTTAAAATTGCAAAATGATTTTAGTACTTTTGATTTATTATTTTAAAATAAATTATTTATAAATAGATTAGCCAAGACTTAAACAAACATAATAATGAAAGATAAAATCCTATTTAATTTAATAGAAAAAGAAAAAGAACGTCAAATTAACGGTATTGAATTAATTGCCTCAGAGAATTTTGTGAGCGCAGAAGTTTTAGCGGCAGCAGGATCCGTACTAACAAACAAGTATGCAGAGGGTTATCCCAATAAACGCTATTATGGTGGTTGTGAAGTTGTTGATAAAGTAGAGCAACTTGCAATAGATAGAGCAAAAGAGTTATTTGGTGCAGCTTATGTAAATGTACAGCCACATTCTGGTTCTCAAGCAAATGCAGCTGTGTATCATGCTATTTTAAAACCTGGCGATAAAATTTTAGGATTTGATTTATCACATGGTGGACATTTAACGCATGGCTCTCCAGTAAATTTTTCTGGTAAATTATACGAAATCGTAGCTTATGGAGTGCATAAAGAGACTGGTAGAATTGATTATGATGCATTAGAAGAAATTGCCTTAAAAGAAAAGCCAAGCCTAATTATTGCTGGAGCATCTGCATATTCTCGTGATATGGATTTTAAGCGTTTTCGGAAAATTGCGGATCAATGTGGAGCTTTACTAATGGGAGACGTTTCTCATCCTGCTGGTTTGATTGCTAAGGGGATTTTAAATGATCCAATGCCACATTGTCATATTGTAACAACGACCACACACAAAACACTACGAGGACCAAGAGGAGGAATGATTTTAATGGGAGAAGATTTTGATAATCCGTTTGGAATAACATTAAAAAATGGAAATCTACGAAAAATGTCTGCTTTATTAAATTCAGCTATATTTCCAGGAATGCAAGGAGGACCATTAGAGCATATCATTGCAGCAAAAGCAGTTGCATTTGGCGAAGCTTTAACCGACGATTTTCTGCATTACCAAGTACAAGTAAAGAAAAATGCACATGCTATGGCAGAAGCATTTGTAAAAAGAGGATATCAATTAATTTCTGGAGGAACAGATAATCACATGATGTTAATTGATTTACGCAATAAGAACATTACTGGAAAAGAAGCCGAAAATGCTCTAGTAAAGGCAGACATTACTGTAAATAAAAATATGGTTCCTTTTGACGATAAATCGCCGTTTGTTACCTCTGGGATACGAGTTGGTACTGCGGCAGTTACTACACGTGGATTAAAAGAAAAGGATATGGAAATTATTGTTTCGTTAATAGATCAAGTAATTACCGATTTTGATAATGAAAAAGTTTTGAAAATAGTTGCTGAAAAAGTAAATTTAATGATGGAAAATTTGCCTTTGTTTCAATAAATATCCAAAAATATACAAAGGTTTTTAACAAAAAAAAGCAACGCTAAGCGTTGCTTTTTTTTGTTAAATAAATATTTTAATCTAGAATCCTAAAGTATATTGTACACCTATTCCAAGAATAGATTGATCTATACTACGATTACCTACTAAAGTTCTTGTAGAAATAAGATATGAGAAATTTATATCTATTGGTTTTTCAACAATCATAAAGCGAACACCACCTCCAACAACAGGACCTGAAATTGCTTCATAAAAATCACTTGAATTGTGAATTGAATACCCTCCACCTACATAGAATCCAAAAGATTCGTCATTATCTCTATTTGATGTAGACCCAAAATTATATTCGGCTACAATAGGTAAATCATATACAAAAGAAGAACTACCATCTCTAGAGTTTCCTTGAAAAGCAAGACCGATATGTGTTCCAATAGAAACGGTAGAGTTGTCTCCAAGTTCTACTACATTTAATCTAGGTGAATACAAAATCCCAACAGCTGAATAATCAAGATCCGAGTTTGTTGCTAGAAAATATTTTGCTCCAACTGCATGTGAAAAGGATACTTGTGCATTTGCAAATGAGAATGTACAAATGGTAATAATAATTGCGACTAATAATTTTTTCATTTTAATAATTTTTTATGTTTATAAGC
>Ga0256840_1003216_pt1 | contig 13447 bp, 12 predicted proteins | sample 355202metaG_FD_185969 | JGI IMG/M metagenome (GOLD analysis project Ga0256840, IMG submission 185969) | Hydrothermal vent microbial communities from Mid Atlantic Ridge, Atlantic Ocean - 355-202 | ecosystem: Environmental > Aquatic > Marine > Hydrothermal vents | place: Atlantic Ocean: Mid...
AACAAACCGGAAGAGAGGAGTAGCAACACCTTTTCTTATGGCAATTACCTTGATACCATCTACAACAGCATGAGAAACTGCTGTAATGAGAGGCAAGAGCCAGCTCTCCCAGACACCAGAGAGTATCCAGGTCATCAGCCCAACCGTAACCATGTGTTTTAACAAAAAGGGAATTCTATGTTTGTTTCTGACATCATTGGTGGTCTGCAGCAAAAAATCTGCAATTATATGGGCAGAAATCAGAATCAGGAAGAGAGAGAATGCACTGTTACAATCAAGTTCCATTTTTATCACCAACATCAGCCACAGAGTAACCGGATACACCAGATAGGCCTGGCGTGGAAACAGGGCGCCTATTTCCGAAAAACAGCACCCCTTTTTTCCAATAACTGAAACCTTTCATACAGGAACTCCAATGCCCTGGAAAGCCCGTGCCAGCCAGCCCGGGAAAGATGCTGGGCAACTGCCTGCTGACTGATGGGGCCGCCAGGCCATAGCTTGCCGGCGATCTCCTCCTGGCCCTTTCCGGCAATGGCCCAGGCAACCGCACAGGCCTGCCTTGCAGTCCACCGGCTCACTAAGGAATCAGCAAGAAATATCAATGCCCTGGCAGATAGAGTGAGATCTGATTCCATCCTCTTGGGAAATGAGAATACCATGTGATGCTTCCGGGACATAGTGTCAAGGGCCTGGCCTGAAAGCCGGTAGGCCTCCCCGTCTCCCTGGGACACCCGCAGATCAGGCACCATCTCCACTCTTCCCAGGGCAATAGAGACCCTGGTATCCACCCTTTCCTCTTCCATGCCCGCCTTGATGAAACAGCGGTAAAACAGTGGAACATGGAGCAACAGATCTATGGAAGTGACCAACATCTGCCAGCTATCGCCACGGAAGATATCCACATCCAGAGGCACACTGCCAGGGAAAAGCTCCTGAACTCTTTGGCTTCCCTGCCTCATAACCTGAAGGAGCCTCTCTCTTGCCCGGAGCGAAAGCATAGAGGAATGGATTATATCACCGGTAGCCACAATATAGAGCATGCTTTTATCTTCTTCCATAATGTTCCCTTGTTGAATCCTGTTGCCTGTCAATGGCTCAAATTATAAAGCGAAGAAAACACAAGCTCACAAGCTTTAACAAACATAACACAAGCTTTAACACTTGTTAACATGCAAAATTGGAAAATCTGTTCGAGCACCACTTTCAAAACGGGAGAAAGCCGGTTATCTATGTTGAATCAGCATGATGGAAGAGTCCTTACAGGTTTGAGCAACTTCAGACAGCAACGCTAATTTAAAGAAGAGGGGTAAGAGAGATGGATCTCAACACCATTCTGGCAGAGGCCAACAGCTTTGTATGGGGGCCATACATGCTCCTGTTCCTGGTGGGAACAGGGATATATCTGACATTTCGGCTCAGATTCATCCAGATTTCCAGGCTGGCATACGCACTGAAACTGGTATTCTCAAGACCTAAATCAAGTGGAAGGGGTGACATTCCGCCGATACAGGCCTTGACCACTGCCCTCTCTGCAACCATTGGCACGGGAAATATCGCAGGGGTTGCAACAGCAATATATCTCGGGGGGCCAGGGGCCATATTCTGGATGTGGATTTGCGCACTGTTTGGTATGGCAACCAAGTATGCAGAGGCGGTTCTTGCTGTCAAATACCGGAAGGTGCTGCCAGACGGGACCATGCAGGGTGGTCCCATGCGTTACATATCGGATGGGCTTGGACTCAACTGGCTGGGATGGCTTTTTGCACTGATGGGCTCCATAGCCGCCTTTGGCATCGGCAGCATGGTACAGTCCAATTCGGTGGCGATGGTCTTAAAAGAACATTTGGGAATACCTGCCCCATTAACCGGCATTGTCCTGGCCCTGCTGACAGGCATAGTAATAATTGGCGGCATAAGGAGAATAGGAAAGGTAACTGAAAAACTTGTTCCGATTATGGGGTTTTTCTATGTAGCCGGGGCATTGATAATCCTGGGAATGAATCTTGAAAAAATACCTGAAGCCCTCGGGCTCATAATCACCCATGCATTTACTCCCCTATCTGCTACTGGAGGCCTTGCTGGTGCTACAGTAGCCCAAGCCATCAGGTTCGGGGTTGCCCGAGGCGTATTCTCCAATGAATCCGGGCTGGGAAGTGCACCAATTGCCCATGCCGCAGCCAAGACAGACAACCCGGTACGACAGGGCCTCATTGCCATGACCGGGGTGTTCTTCGACACAATAATCATCTGCTCCTTAACTGCCCTGGTAATACTGACTACAGGGGTATGGACCAGTGGCCTTAACTCCAGTGCCCTCACTTATGAGGCTTTTCATACCGGTTTGGCAGGAACAGGCGGGTTCATTGTCACTGTAGGCCTGACCATTTTTGCCTATTCCACCATGATAGGATGGGCCTATTACGGCGAAGAGTGTATCGAATATATTCTGGGCCTCAAGGCCAGAAACCCGTATAGATATCTATTCTGTTTCGCAATCGCTATTGGTGCCTTTATGAAAGTAGATTTTGTCTGGAATTTTTCCGATACCATGAACGGCGCCATGGCCATACCAAACCTCATTGGCCTCATTGGTCTTTCTGGTATACTGGTATCGGAAACTCGAAAAAGGCTATGGTGCAAAGATCAGGCCTCAAAAAATATCTGAGATCAACAACCTGACAAATATGGAAAGCGAGGATCAGATCTTGGGTGTACTGGACAAAATCAGGCAATTGAAACTCTGGCATAAGATTGCAATCGTTACTGCCCTTTTCCTTTCACTTTACACCATCTTTGGCTTTTTCATCCTGCCCAACATCATAAAAAATCTCCTTGAAAATCAGGTTGCCCAGCAGCTTTATAGAGACATATCCGTTCAGGGCGTGAAGTTCAATCCATTCAACCTGAGATGCACGGTAGAAGGCTTCAAGGTTTATAAACAGGGAGAAAAAAAACATCTGCTGGATATCAGGGCTGTCACCATAGATCTGGAGTCCATCTCCCTGCTGAAACGTGCCTTGGTTATCCGAGAGGTGGTTTTGGAAAATCCGGATATAAGGGTAATAAGATACAAGAATGGCAGCTTCAGTTTCTCTGATGCCTTGACCAAGATGCAGGAGGTAAAAAAGGAAAAAGAGGAGAAGGAGAACAGACCGCTTTTATTCTCCATCAACAATATTCAGCTTAAGGATGGGGAGTTCCACTTCGTGGATGAACTGGAAGGCTCAAAACATGACCTGACTCGATTCAACCTGAATATCCCTTTCATATCAAACCTTAAAACGAAGATAGATATATTTGTAACACCTCGTTTCAGTGCAGTGGTGGATGGCAGTCTTTGGGAAACTGAAGCCAAGGCAAAACCATTTATCCCTACCAGACCAGGCGAGGTTAGCTTCCAATTCACGGACCTGGAGCTGAAACGCTATTTTCCCTATGTGGATCAACTGGTTCAGGGCAAACTCAAGGATGGTTATCTCTCGGCAGACATAAAATTAGACTTCAGGCTCTCTGAAAAAGGTGATCCTATTATCAACATCTTTGGTAATTTCAGCCTCAGAGATCTGGCCTTTCTCGATCCTAAATCCAGGAAGGTATTCTCAATCAAGGAGATCCTTGTAGAAATTGAGAGGAGTGACCTGATAGAACAATTTTTAATTATTAAAAAAATCACCGTCAACCAGCCATATCTCATGGTTCACAGAGAAAAGGGAGGCCGCATCAATTTGGTAGGTCTGCTGGAAACCCGCAGTCCAAAAGGTAAAAAAGGGAAAGTAACCAAAAGAAAAAGACAGCAAACAGTCGATGAGAAGCCTGTTGCTTCCCGGAAAAGTGCCCGGAAAAAGCCTCATCTTTTCGTAAAGGAATTTGATCTTAACGAAGGACATATCGAGTTTCTGGACTCTACAACCCATAGCAAACCGTTCAAGACCAGCATAAAGGGGCTGGAGTTTTCTGCGTCCAACATAGATACATCAGGAGAAAAAGATGGGAAATGGCATATAGCCTTTGATTTCCTGGATGATGCTGATCTCGAAGCCACAGGTGTTGCGAGGTTTTCATCAGATTCATCCATTACCTCTCTGGCAGGGGTGCTTGAGATAAATGACATAAGTATCCCCAGATTATATCCATATTATGCAAACATGCTCACAGGCAGGATCAGGAGCGGGGATTTCAGCATAGATTCCCTGTTGTTTGAGATAACATCCAAAAAGAACACCCTGTCTGCCAACATAAAGGATATAGATCTCTCTCTGGAGGACCTCAAGATTACAGAAGACTCAGGTAAACAGGTAATGGCTGTTAAAGAGATGGGATTAAAAGGGGCAGAAGCAGATCTCGAGACAGAGACGCTCTCCACTGGCATCCTATTCCTCCGTAATGGTGAGATCGATCTCAAAATCTTGGAGGATGGCAGGATAAATCTGGCCAGACTTGTTTCTGCCTCATCTCCTTCAACAAACAGCGCATCCCAACCAACAGGTAATGAACAGCCGTCAAGCTCCACAGAAAATAAAAATAATAAGGATGATGGCTCTGAAGCGAACAGTAAGAAATGGGAACTGGAGATACCAAGTATAGATGTCAGTGGCTTAAATTTACAGATAACCGATCTTACCGCGCCGAAAAAGGCCATGATCCATGTAACAGATATAACAGTTAATGGTTCAGGGCTGGCAACTTCCCCTGGGGTGCATGGCGATCTTGCCGTGACAGCCAAAATAAACAAAAGGGGCAGTTTAAAAATTGATGGTAAGGGATCCCTGGTGCCGGGAACCTTTAAGGGAAAAATGGAACTGGCCTCTATCCCCCTTGCAGGTTTCCAGTCATACATCCCGAAAGAGATCAAAATGACAGTTTCGCGGGGAGCGCTCTGGGCAACATCTGACATAGACATCTCTCTCTCTGGTTCCACCATCAAGATTGAGACGGAATCCAATATTGATGTCAGGGGGTTCAGGGCACTGGAAAGGGGCACAGGCAAGAAGTTCCTTGCGTGGAAAGATTTCTCTGTAAAAAAGATCCATTTTTCCTATGCACCTGTAACTCTGAAGATAGACAAGGTGATACTTGACTCCCCCTATGCCTTTATGGAAATGGACAGGAACAAACAGCTCAATCTGAACCGGATATTCCCACCTGCATCTGCAAGCCCCAAGGGTTCATCATCCCAGCAGAGAGAGAATTTAAATAAGAGAGAGGCAAAAAAACCGGATAACAAGGGTGTTAACAGGCTACGGGCAAAAACAGAACCTGAATCTATTCCAGAGCTTTTTGTCCAGGAAATATTGATGAAACATGGGATAATAGAGTTCAGGGACCTCTCAGTCTCTCCTCACTTCTACACTACTCTCACAGATGTAACCTGTAAGATATCAGGCCTCAACTCCATCAAGGAAAGGCCTGCCACAGTGGATGTTAGTGCCAATCTTCCTGGTAGCGGGATCATAACCCTAAACGGAAAAGTAAATCCATTTTCCAAGGATATCTATGCTGATCTCACCCTTGATCTAAGAGGATTTGGCCTCTCCAAACTCACACCTTATGCTGGCAAATATCTTGGATATACAATCAGTAAGGGGCAGGCTACAGTGAGAATGGACCTGAACCTGAAACAACGCCAGGTAGAAGTAGCGGATCGAATTGTTGTGGATCAGCTCTCATTCGGACAGGATGTTAAGAGTGAAGATGCTACTGGTCTGCCTGTAAAACTGGCTGTAGCCCTGCTACAGGACAGAAATGGCCGCATCGATCTGAAAATTCCGGTAAAAGGTTCCCTGGATGATCCGCAGTTCAGCATACTGGGTACTATTTTCAATGTGATAACCAATCTGATTGCCAAGGCGGCCACCTCACCATTTTCTCTGCTTACTGCAGCCTTTGGAGCCAGTGAAGATATAAATATCATACCCTTTGAGCCTGGCAGCAGTAACCTCACAGAAGAGGCGATAAAAAGGTTGGATACTCTGGCAGAGATCCTGAAGGAGAGGCCTGCATTAAATATCGAACTTATGGGAAACAGCTCCAAAGACCGGGACAGAAAGGCCCTCTTTGAGCAGGAGTTCTGGTGCCTGCTCAAAGTAGAAAAGTTCAAAAGGATGGACAGCAGGGAACGGGAAAAGGAGAGTATTGAAAATATCCAGATATCTCAAGATGAATACCCTAAATATCTGAAGGAGGCCTACAAGGCAGCTCCCTTTGACAAACCCAGAAATTTTTTGGGAATGTTGAAGTCTCAACCAGTAGAGGTGATGGAGAAGATGCTCCGGAATCATATTGAGATAACCAACAGCCATCTGAGAACTCTGGCAAACCAACGCGCCGAGCATGTTGCAAACTACCTGATAGCAGAAAAAGAGATAGGGCGTAACAGGGTGTTCATTCTGGAGCCGGGTTCACGCAAGGCCGAGATTCCAGAAGGTATGCCCACAGAGGCTGTAATGGTCTTCATAAAATAGAGTTAGTAGAGTTAGCGCCGTTAGTCGCAATACAGCGGAGCGATGCCCTACCTGATATAAGGGGGTTTGAAGAAAGAGGTACATCTGATTTGAGATCTGAGTAAAATTGGCAAGGGGGACTTTTTTTGAAACAATTTCCAAGAGTTCGCCCCTTTAAAGTCATAGAATAACTAAAATGTCCTGAACTATGCTCTTTATCCATTTTTCCATATTTCAGGTAGTACAATAACCCTGTCTTAGCCAAGCATTGAAAAATCACTGTGATGAAATCCAGACTAAATAGAACCATCAGGGCCAGGTTGCTGCTGACAGGCCCATTCTCTGATTTTCATGCTCCCCGAACCGATATTGGCAGCAGCTATGGCGGATTCAACCTCATTGAAAATGGGGCAATTCAGATAAAACATGGAAAAATTGCTGCAATTGGCAGGGCACGCCAGGTTCTACATGCAGGAGATGAGGCAGAGGATCTGGGCAACGCCGTTGTGATACCCGCGCTTGTAAACTCCCATACTCACTTGGAGCTTTCCGGGGCAATTCAACATCATGACCGAATAACCAGGGGAAGAGGGTTTGTTCCATGGGTTCGATCCATAATGAAACAGAAAGCGCTCTTCTTGAACCAGGAAGCAATGGTTTCCCACTCCATGGAAATGGCCTTGGGCGGCGTCCTGTCAGCAGGAGATCATGGCAATTCAGAACTGGCTGTAATTTTGAAGAAAAGGCTTTCACATATCCTGACCTTCCTGGCCTTTCAGGAGATCATCCATCCTGCTGCCGGCATCCCTGATTATGTCACCGCCTTCTCCAAAAGGCTGGAAGCAAAAGCTCAAGCCAACATTGCAGGATCCGATGAAGATCCAATCCTATCTATAGCATGCCACTCCCCGTTTCTCTGCTCCCCCCAGGTCATAGGTTTCGCCAAGGAGATGTCCAGGAAGTATGGCCTGCCCTTTTCCATTCATCTTGCGGAATCGCCTGAAGAGACAGAATTTCTTAAAAATGGCAGAGGGCCGCTCTATGAACTCATGGAGGAAAGGGGACGGATGCCTTTACCCTATTCCCTGCCTGGCAAGGGTCCTGTAGAATATCTCGACTCCCTTGGGGTTCTGGACAAAAAAACCATATGTATTCATTGTGTCCAGATAGGAAGAGAGGATATGAAAACCCTGACCGGCAGAGGATCTTGGATCTCTCTCTGTCCCAGGAGTAACCGGTTCATCGGAGTTGGAGATGCCCCGGCAGAACAGCTCTTCAATATGACTGATCGCATCTGCATAGGTACAGACAGTCTTGCCAGCAACGAAGACCTTGACCTGTTTGCAGAGATGGCTGCCCTGGCAAAGATATGCAGAAACACGAATCCTGCAAGGATTCTGCAAGCAGCAACCCTTGGCGGGGCCAGGGCATTGGGACTTGTAAAAACAAAAGGTAGTCTAAAAATAGGCATGGATGCTGATCTTGTGGTGGTACCAACAGACAGACTTACAAGACTGGACGAACTCATGGAATTTCTGGTAAAAGAGTGCCACCAAATCAGACACAGATTCAAGGTAATGCGCAACGGATCCTGGATAACTGCCCCCGATTAGTTTGGGGCCACCCTGGAACCATGCCCAGGAATTCAATTGATAAAGGAGAGAGCAGCTTGGTCAGTGATTCAGGTACCCTAAAGGTGGGAATGGTCAACTTTGTAAACACTTCCCCTGTAATGGTGCCGTTTTCAGAGATGAAACGGCCTGAATTTTTACATGCTGTTGAGGATGTACCTACTAAGCTGAATTCCATGTTGCTGCAGGAGCAGTTAGATGCTGGAATGGTCTCCTCATTCTTCTATGGGCAGCACCACCAAGAACTTGAAATTGTATCTGAATTCTGCATAAGCGCCACTGGCACTGTGGGCAGCGTGATCCTGTTCAGTACAGTGCCCATATATGAACTTTCCGGACGGCACATCGCCCTTACAACACAATCTGCCACCTCCATAAACCTGCTCTATATCATCCTGGAGCATTTCAACATGCTGGAGCCCCATTATATCACCGGGGACTTCAACTTGATATCCAGTGGTGAAGCAGACGGATATCTCGCTATTGGGGACGAGGCACTCAAACTGAACTGCAGCAACAGGTCCCTGTACAGCTATGATCTTGCATCCATCTGGTACGGAGCGACATCTTTGCCCTTTGTCTTTGCAGTATGGGCAGCAAAAAAAGAGACATTTCAGGCCAAAAGAAGACTTTTCAAAAGGTTTGACGAGATACTGATTCACTGTTACCAGCAGGGGCAAAACAATCTGTCCACCATCGCGGCCAAAGTTTGCGGCAAGATCCCGATGCCCTCTTATGAATGCCTCTCCTACCTCAAGGGGATCGAGTTCCATTTCACTCCTGAAAAGGAAAGGGGCCTGCAACATTTTTTCCGGCTGCTGTACCATATGGGTAAACTGCCCGAGATCCCTGATCTATCCAGCAGGATTACAAAACCGAGAGAGGAGATTTGATATGAAGGCCAACGGCTCCAGGAAAAATCCAGCGGGTTCAGTGCCGGAAAGGCAAGGGAAAAAGGAGTTTGTGCATAAAAAATTCTCCTCTGTCTCCCCGAAATATGATCTTCTCAACACCTTGCTAAGTCTATATGTGGACCGACTTTGGCGCATAAGCACTGCAAGGGAGCTAAACTCTGCCAAAGAAGGGCCTATACTCGACCTGTGTGCAGGCACTTTGCCTCTATCCAGAGAGATAGTAAAACAGCAGGGATGTCATGTGATGGCCTTGGACTTCTGTTATGACATGCTGAAATATGGAATAGAAGAGAAGGGAAATCCAGAAACCGACCGGCTCATCCACCCTGTCTGTGCAGACGGGGAATCTCTGCCCTTCCCGGACAACACCTTCAGAGGGGTAACGGTGGCATTCGGAGTCAGAAATCTGGGAAATCTGAAAAAGGGGGTCAGTGAGATGTTCCGGGTACTCCAGCCAGGCGGCAAGGCAGCCATACTGGAGTTCTCCCGTCCATCCAATCCGCTATTCGGTCCCATTTACAAATTTTATCTCTTCAACATACTGCCCCGGATAGCAGGTGCCATATCAGGAGATCGCGGGGCCTATGAATATCTTGCGGAGTCCATCTATGCCTTTGAAAGCAGAAGAGAGATGAAGGCGATAATGACCGGGGCAGGCTTTGAACAGGTGGATCACTATCCAATGACTTTTGGAATAGTCACCATCTATACAGGGATCAGGCCCAAACCATAATGGCAGCAGGAAACAGCAGCAGAGGAAAACAGCCCCCCCTGGTGCAGATATTCACCGATGGGGCCTGTTCAGGCAATCCAGGGCCAGGCGGATGGGGCGCCTTGTTAAGATATGGCAAACATGAAAAACAGATATCAGGATTCAGCCCTCTGACCACCAACAACAGGATGGAGCTTTTGGCAGCCATCCGTGCACTGGAGACACTGAAAAAACCCTGCCGGGTGATACTTACCACTGACTCCAACTATCTCCGGCAAGGGATCACCCAGTGGATACACTCATGGATCAAACGGGGATGGAAACGATCTGGTGGCAAACCGGTAATGAACGAAGATCTCTGGAAGAAACTCTATAAGTTGAGCAGGGAACACAATATCGAGTGGAAATGGGTCAAGGGGCATGCTGGCCATCCGGAAAATGAATTGGCCGACACCCTGGCAACAGAGGCCATAAAGCAGGGGCAAAAAGGCACCCTTGCCCCGGATCCTCTTGGAGCATCATCCTGATTCTTGGCACGAATCCTTGGCGGCATCATCCACCTTCCGGCAGCACTATCCCTTTAGCAAGCAATCTCTCCAGGATGGCTATTCCGTCAGGACAGAACTTCTCCTTTCCGGCCATCTCGATTACCTGTTTCGGAGCAATGAACCATCCCTGTTCAATCTCTTCTTCCTGAAGAATCAAGGGGCCATCCCAGACACAGGTATATACCCTGCCCCATACGCGGTTCTCCTCATCTTCATGATACAGGTCAAACTGTTCATGCAACTCGGTGCCGGATATGCCCAGTTCCTCCTGTAGCTCTCGTCTTGCTGCATCAAGATAATCCTCGCCAGCCAGCACAACACCCCCTGCTGTCAGATCGAGATAGGAGGGATATATATCCTTGCTGGCAGTCCTTCTATGGACAAAAAGCTGTCCTCTGCTGTCGAATACCAGGATATAGACGGCCCTGTGGACAAGCCGTTCCTGCCGCATTCTGGCCCTATGGGCCTGCCCAACAGGACGATTATCCCTGTCCACTATCTGAACCATCTCTCCAAGGCCTTCCCTGTTCCTATGAGCCAACATGTTTCCCCAAAAAAACTGATGGATTTAACCAGTCCGGCATAAAAAATTCAAAACGCATTCAGAGAGTTTACGCCGTGCAGCTCTGCCCCTACCACCCTCTGCATAAATTCGGACAACCCGTACAGGTTCCCGTAACTAGCCCACTCCCGCAACAGGTCGATCCCATTGGTATCCCTGAACCAGTCATGTCCGAATGTTGAAATAAGCTGCTGCTCCATGACACCAGAGGCCAGGAAGGCTGTAAAGTAGTCTAAGGAATAAAACTCAGGCATCAGATCAAATAGATAGGTCTCAGGATCATAGGAAAAACCGGTTTCATGCTCCATGATCCGGGCATATAGATCCTGACCCTTTGCTATGCGATTATGGGAAAAGTTTTCAAATTCAATAAGAAACTTTGCTCCATAACGGCGCATCAAAACCTGAAATTTCAATCTTTGAATGGATTCGATTCTATTCAGTTCAGAGGAAGATCTTTCAGTTCCTGCAAGCCATGTCAGGAAATTCCTCTTCATGCAGAGCCGCTGGAAAAGAAACGCAAAGGCCTCAGAGACTGCTCCGCCAAGAAAAAATTCCCGGGCCTCTACAGGAAGAGCCGGAGAGGTGTTGAGAAAGGAAAAGGCGTGTCCCATCTCGTGAAAAAGGGCCTCCCAGTCGATCCATCCGGTTACAGGTCCCAGTATCAGATGCACTTCACCAGGTATTCTGATTGGAATACAGTAGGATTGACGTCCTGCACTCCCGGCCAGGTCCATTCTGAGACCTGAACCATTTTGCAGACCTGCCAGAGAAAAGAACTCATTGGCGGAATCTGCCCGGACCATATCCCTGAACATGGAATCCATATATCTCATTCCAAGGAGATATATAGCGTCAAACCTTGAGGCCTCCGCCAGTGCCAGTCCAGGCTGCACCTCTCCCAGCCATTCAGAAGTTTCAGCAAGATATTCCTCACGGTTGCGGGCCAGCAGTCCTCTGCACCACGCAGCCTGTTCAGCAAGGGAGGTTTTTCTTCGGGCCTGGCAGAAGGAGATATAATCACTGTAACCCAGATCTTCAGTTATAGCGGCCATGAATGCCTTCCATGTGGCATGGCTGAAAGGGGCAAGAAACCTGCACAGAGACCTTGCCTCCCTTGCCAGCTCCCTGCGGGCCTGCAGGTCCTCACAATCCTGACACCATGCAATGATTCTGGAAAACGGCACATCTTCACCCCTTACCTGGGCCTTGGCACCGTTCATCCATTCCAGAAACATGGCCTGAACCGGTTCTACCCTGCCCCTTATAAACAGGTCTTCGGCAATCTGTACTGTTCTCGCAGAAAGTGTGTGGCTCCCAAAAACATCTCTCGCCTGTTTCAGATCTTCCAGGGTGATTTCAGATAAAAAATGGTCTTGAGTCTCAAGCAATTCCTGCCCCTGGCCAAGATGCGACTCTATCTCACGCCTTCTTTGTACCGATAGGGCATGAAGGACCCTGCTCAAAAAATGCTGTGGAAATCCATGTTCATCCATTAACTTTTGCTGTCTCCCTTATGGGAAAGAAGGGGATAGATAAACCGGCAGATCTCATCTGCCATTATGCTGTAACCCTTGCTGTTGGGATGGATTCCATCATGGAAGAAACAATCATTACACTCTTCCAGTCCCTGAAAGATATTGGCATAGAGGAGAATGGAAAATTTGTCGGCCAGATCATGATACATGGCTTCCCAGGAACCGGATCCCTGCCCTCTGAATAAAAATCCTGCCAGGACTACTGTAGCATCCTGACACAGAAAGGCTTGGATGATTCTCGACAGGTTTTCTGCTGCACTCTCCACTGGAAGCCCCATAAAAAAATCATTAAGACCCAGTTCTATGAAGATCAGATCCTTCCTGGCTGTTAAAACATTATCCAGCCTATTGAGAGCATCTCCGGTGGTGTCACCTGAAACACCGAAATTCAGGGTTTTCAACCCATACCTGCTCTCAAGAAGGGCTGGCCATGAGTCTCCTGTTGGGACATGCCATCCCTGGGTTATACTGTCTCCAAGACATGTCATTGTGCAGGTACTCATAATCACCTCGAATGAAAGGACGCCGTCCATTCCCCTTTTCCAGAAAAACCGGACACGGGATCCTGGACATTCACATTAAAAAACAGGGTGTTCCGCTTCTGATCTCTGCCTGCGTAAAATGGAAAAGGCTGCAATATCCCGGAAAATTCCCCGGCCAAGCCAGTGTATTCAAGAGGAATCGAGACCATCTCATCCCTGTTGCAACTCACCTCCGCTTGTATATTGAGCCTGGACGCATCAAACCTGCCTCCTGCGCATGATGGAAGGCCACAGACCATGGCCACCTGTACAGATATCCTCAATCCACGCTGCTGCAGATCATCAGGATAAAGTACCGCTCCTGGAAGGGGGCTAAGAGGAACTACGTTGAACATTACTGATCCACTACCCCGCTCTTTATCAGTTCCTGTTCCCGGGCCCTGATATAGCTGTAAAGGGCCTTTTCACTTCTATCATCATGTTCAAACCTTAATGTGTGGTCCCGGTTGATTCCCTTCCTAGAAGAAGCTATGCTTTGTATATGGCGAGAGTGCTGTTGCAGAAGATGCTAAAGGAAAAAGAAAGAGGGATTCGATCATGGAAATAAGGCTCCACAAGAA
>Ga0256840_1003217_pt1 | contig 13443 bp, 15 predicted proteins | sample 355202metaG_FD_185969 | JGI IMG/M metagenome (GOLD analysis project Ga0256840, IMG submission 185969) | Hydrothermal vent microbial communities from Mid Atlantic Ridge, Atlantic Ocean - 355-202 | ecosystem: Environmental > Aquatic > Marine > Hydrothermal vents | place: Atlantic Ocean: Mid...
CACATCATAAATATTGCTGGGAAACAGCAATCGCTGTTGATTTTCTGTTGGGGCTGTTTTAAATAAAGGGGTCATTCGCTTATTTTACACTTTATTCTTTGTTAGTTCTCGGACAGCCTCCTAGGGTTCACAAAGAGCCACAGAGTCTTTTATTGGACTTATAAAGCTAAAGCTTTATTTCCAGATAAAAGTGTAAAAAAGACGGGGGATGGGTAATAATTCCCTTGTTCTCAAGCTCCAGCTTTGCGATATGCGAAGCTGAACTTCTCGTTGAATCTCCAAGCTATGTATATGTTTTTAATTTTTAATTGGCAAACAAAGTAAATGTAGCCTTACTCTGGCACAAACTGGGTTAAGTTAATTTCTTTTACTATTTTGTAATGTTTTACATTCCCTGTTACTAAAAAATCACCATGTGCCACTGCGGTAGCTCCGATTAAAGCATCAGCTAACTGTACTGAATGACTAAGATAATGTTGTTCAACATAAAACATAGCTTTGCTTGATATTTCTTCTGTAATATAAATAATTTTTGTCTCCCAGTTCTTCAAAGCTTTGCGTAGGAGTGTTAGTTCTTGTTTATTCCTCATTCCTTGAACAAGCTCCATATACGTTATAACTGAAATTTTAAATCCTTTATTTTTACTTAGTATTTCAAATGCTTTTTGATTTCCACGCATATACCAAATGATAATATCTGTATCAACTAGCACTGAATCGACCTTTTCTAAGGTTTCTTACATACTTATCGACTTTCTCGGTTTCATTATTATTCTCCCATATTCCGAATAATTCGTTTTTTTCTATTGGTTCTTCATTATCTTCGATAGGCACAAGTTTTGCACAAGGCTTGCCACGAAAAGTTATAGTAACTTCCTCGCCTCTTTTTACAGTGTTTAATAACTCTGTTGAGTGGAATCTTAGATCTTTTGCTGTCGCTTCCATTTTAATTAGACCTCAGTTTTTTATAGTTTATATTACGAAGTGTAATCTTTAGAAGGGTGTAAAGTCAATATCAATACTCTGCTTTCGTATAGCAGTTTATTAGACAGTTTCTGTATTACATAGTTAGTACAGCCAAATTTTTTTAGTATTAAAGAGGGTATCCATTAAATTCTGGTTAACGGTAGATTATGATGGATAAAATTATGGATTCCTGATGTGTTCAATAGCTTGCGAGACCGGTAAAGGCTGGGTCTTATTTACAGCGTTTGATTATCCTACTGAAGTTTCCTAGAAATTAAAAAAACATAATTACATTTACTTTTAATGAGTTACAAGAAGTTGATACTATTATTAGGTATAAATTAATCATTTTTAAAACAAGTAGATCTACTCCTCACTTGTACCTAATATTGATGAAAAGTGTAGATTTCTAATTTCTAGGAAACTTCAGTATCCTATATTTTTAACTACCGTTAATCGGGATTTTTATACCCAAAGTTGATGAGTATCTTTTTTTCTAATGTCTTTCTATATAGAGTCAGTACTTTTACTGATAGACTAAACCATAGGAAAGGAAGCCATGAAAAAGCTATTATATTCTCTACTTATCTCACTTGCTTTTGTCGGTATTGCAAATGCTGCTGATATTGATATTACAAGCTGGAAAAACAATTACCCATCAGGGAATTCAACTTGGATAGAAGTAGAAAACAAGCCAAATAATTACACAGACTGGGTGGGTATTTACCCCAAAAACTCTGATAACTCATGGAATAATGTTGTTGCTTGGTCATGGGCAAGAGATACAGCACCTGATACAGTTGATCCAGGTGATTGGTATGAATTTACATTGGAAGATGGTGATTATGAAGCAAGATTTTTTCTAAACAATACTTACGTTGTTGAGGATAAAGTTTCATTTTCTGTTGGTCTTGCGAATACTGTTGATATTACAAGCTGGAAAGACAACTACCCCTCAGGGAACTCAACTTGGATAGAAGTAAAAAACAAGCCAAATAATTACACAGACTGGGTAGGTATTTACCCAAAAAATTCCGATAACTCATGGAATAATGTAGTTGCTTGGTCATGGGCAAGAGATACAGCACCTGATACAGTTGATCCAGGTGATTGGTATGAATTTACATTGGAAGATGGTAATTATGAAGCAAGATTTTTTCTAAACAATACTTACGTTGTTGAGGATAAAGTTTCTTTTAAGGTAGGTTCTGTAGATCCTGTAGATAATTTTGGTGAGAAAGGAAACCATGCATTCGCAACTATTAAGTTTGAAAACAATCTGCTTAATAATAATACATATGCTCATTACCCTACAGATTTAAATGGGCAGTCTGCACCTGTGGTCATTGTTGCACAAGGAGGGAAGTCTAAATATAATGAAAACAAGTTTATAACATTAATGAATTTTATTGCAAGTCATGGCTATTATGCTCTTTACACAGATGTTGCAAGTTATGGAGCTGAGACATCTGCTATGGTGAATAATTTTAAAATTGCTATTACTGAACTCAAGAATTCTGGTCATAATATTGATACATCTAAAGTTGGAGTATTTGGCTTATCTTCTGGAGCTAGTAGATCATTTGGGATATTACATAAGTTGAAAGCTGCTAATATTGGCAAAACTCAGAGCTTTATCATGGCAAATGATACTTGGGCTGCCCTAGGTGTTACAAAAACAGAGCTAAGAAACTTATCAGATAATACAACTAATATAGTTATTCTACAAAATGGTGTAAAAGGTAATGAGCCTAAAGATGGTTTTGGTGGCGACTATACAACAGATTCATTATTTCCATTAACAATCTATGCGCTTCTTAAGCAACAAAATCACTTGGATAGATTGGATTATCAGGTTTTTGAGGGAGCAGGCTTTCGCGGACATCTCTACGCACAAGATAATTCAGTCGTAAATGGTGTTCTTGGTCAAAATTATGAAGAGATGATAGGTGTTCTAAAACCACTTGGGGCTTTGATTGAATTAACATTTAATGGTACAGAAAGTGCTAGAAATATTGCTCTTGAAAGTGGCAGTGATAATCCTGTAAGTGATGGTATCCAAGAAATATTGAATAAGGATGAACATGCTTATCCATGTGATAAATACACAGATGATCTTGATATTGACTATTGTGCCATGAGTAGAAATAATCCAGGAAATTTATAATAGTGTATTTTTTTACTTCTGAATGAAGTAAAGAAGAGGCTTTATCTAAACCTATGTACTGAAAAGTACATAGGTTTTTTTTTAAGCCCATAATAAAATACTAAACAACCACCAGCTCAAGCTGGTGGGTTTGAGCGATGAAAACATCGGTCTTTCGGCGGACTAAACCGCCGACTGAAAGAGAATGCGTCTAAAAGACGGTGGTTTTAACCACGAGCTACCGCACATCCGTGCGGGCTAAAGCCGCTTAATGGAAAATAAAAAGGGTATCAAAAAAATAGCAAAAGAATTCTGGGGATATAATACTTAATTATTATTATTTAGTACCTTCGGCTCTGACTTTTTCTTTTTTAAATCACGATCAAGCAACGATTCGGTCATTTCAATAAAACTATTATTACCTAAAGGTCGTCCTGTCCACTCATATTTTGCAAAATCTTCTATGGACTGATTTTGGGTACCTAATAAATAACTTTTCCAATCAGCACAGTAGTGCAGTAGATTAGGCTGACGTTAGGAAGCCCAACAAAAAAGGATGCACTATGGCTTTGTGAGGCTTCTTTCCTTAGCCCAATCTAAAATATTACAACTATCAAATTTTCAATACAGAATATGGGAAACAAGAAAAACTCTGTGACTCTCTACTGTTACAAAAAATATATAAAAAAAGGGGGGGATGGGTATAGAGTTTTGAAATGTAATATATACCTGAATCCGTGAGGTCAATGCGGATTCAGGTATAATGCATGGATTTATTATTGTCCTAAACCTAAGCCGAGTAAATATGACTCTCTCGAATACCACATCTATTAAACAAGGTTGGAAAGCAAAGCTTGATTTAGGCTTTACACAGCAATCAGCAAAAACAGTGCTTTCTAGTCGATCACAATCGGGACCGTTAACGGTTCAACGTCCTTTTTATCCTGAAGGTGATGTCTGTCATTTGTATTTATTGCATCCTCCGGGGGGCGTGGTGGGTGGTGATGAGTTGCATATTAATATTACGTTGTCAGATCAGGCAAATGCGTTGCTGACAACACCTGGGGCAACAAAATTCTATCGTAGTGCGGATTTAGAGAGTGATGGCAGTTTAGCGCATCAGGTGCAAACTTTAAAAGTGGGGGATCAATGCTCTTTGGAGTGGTTTCCTCAAGAAAATATTTTTTTTGATGAGGCTCACACGCATCTGTCAACTCGTATTGAGCTAGAAAAAACAGCACATTTTATTGGCTGGGAAATCAATTGTTATGGGCGACCCGCATCTAATGACCCTTTTAAGAAAGGTATTGTGAAAACCCGTTTAGAACTTTATCGAGATGCTAAGCCTATTATTTTAGATGGCTTGCTTGTTAATGATAGTGAGGCTTTACAAAGTGCCACAAGTTTAAATGGCTATCCTTGCTTTGGTACGCTGATGGCGACTGATGTATCTCAGGATTTATTGGATAAAGTGCGCGAGCTTCTTGCAAAAAATGAGATTTCTAGTGATTATAGCGATGATGCTGATAACAATACTAATTGCGTACAAATTGGTATAACACGTATAGATGATATTCTTATTGCTCGTTGTTTAGGTCAGTATTCAGAACAAATATCGACTACACTAAAACAGATATGGTCAATTTTACGCCCTGATGTTTTAAAGCGTGAAGCCTGTCATCCCCGTATTTGGTCAACATAATTCTGAATCTGTGAGGTCAATGCGGATTCAGGAATATGTAAAAAAGGGGGGGGATGGGTATGTATAGTATTAAGAATTTAAGTAACACAGCAGGTAGAAACAAATGGATTTAACCCCAAGAGAAAAAGATAAACTCCTCCTTTTTACTGCGGCTCTTCTGGCAGAACGGCGTAAGGAGCGTGGTGTAAAACTCAATTATCCAGAGGCTGTCGCATTTATTAGTGCTGCTATTATGGAGGGCGCGCGCGATGGCAAAAGTGTCGCTGAACTCATGGGCTATGGTCAAACATTGCTTAAGCGTGAGGATGTTATGGAAGGTATTCCAGAGATGATTCACGATGTGCAAGTTGAAGCCACTTTCCCTGACGGTACTAAACTCGTCACTGTTCATAACCCGATTGTTTAAATGTGGAGTAGCCCATTATGATTCCTGGAGAAATGTTTGTCGCCGAAGGTGATAACGGTGAAATTGAATTAAATCAAGGTAGAGAAACCCTTAAGATTAAAGTTGCTAATACTGGTGATCGCCCGATACAGGTTGGTTCACACTATCACTTTTTTGAGACTAATCATGCGCTTGAGTTTGAACGCAATAAAACCAAGGGGTTTCGACTGGATATTGCTGCGGGTACTGCCGTGCGCTTTGAACCTGGTCAAACGCGCACCATCACACTTGTTGACTTTGTGGGTGAGCGAAATATCTATGGTTTTAATGCCGAGGTTATGGGGTCACTTGATAAAAAGGCTGGGGGAGTAGAAAAATGAGCAAAATAAGTAGACAAGCCTATGCTGAAATGTATGGTCCAACAACGGGCGACCGCTTGCGTTTGGGTGATACTGAGCTCTTTTTACAAGTTGAAAAAGATTTTACGACCTATGGTGATGAGGTTAAATTTGGTGGTGGGAAAGTTATTCGTGATGGCATGGGGCAAAGCCAACGAGCCGCAGCTGAAGTAGCTGATACGGTAATCACGAATGCACTAATTGTTGATCACTGGGGCATTGTTAAGGCAGATATTGGCATTAAAAATGGGCGTATCTCAGGTATTGGCAAGGCGGGCAACCCTGATGTTCAACCCAATGTTGATATTATTATCGGCCCTGGCACAGAAGCTATTGCTGGCGAAGGCTCGATTATTACCGCAGGTGGTATTGATGCACATATCCACTTTATCTGCCCACAGCAAATAGAAGAAGCATTGATGTCTGGCACAACCACTATGCTCGGTGGTGGCACAGGGCCAGCAACAGGCACGAATGCAACTACCTGCACACCAGGGCCTTGGAATATCCACCGCATGTTGCAAGCTGCCGAAGAATTCCCCATGAATTTAGGCTTTATGGGTAAAGGCAATGCCAGTCTGCCAGAGGCACTCAATGAACAGCTTGAGGCGGGTGCATTAGGTTTAAAACTACATGAAGACTGGGGAACAACACCAGCTTCTATTGATAATTGCCTAACGGTTGCTGAAAAATATGACGTGCAAGTTGCTATTCATACTGATACGCTGAATGAGTCAGGCTTTGTAGAAAATACGCTGGCAGCATTTAAAGATCGCACTATCCACACATTCCATACCGAAGGTGCGGGTGGTGGTCATGCACCTGATATTATTAAAGCCTGTGGTGAGCTAAATGTATTGCCATCATCAACCAATCCAACCCGACCATACACAGTAAACACGGCTGATGAACATTTGGATATGCTAATGGTTTGTCATCACCTTGACCCTAGTATCTCAGAAGATGTTGCCTTTGCTGAATCACGCATCCGTCGTGAAACCATAGCGGCAGAGGATATTTTGCACGACCTTGGCGCATTCTCAATGATTGCATCAGATTCACAAGCTATGGGGCGTGTCGGGGAAGTGATTACTCGCACTTGGCAAACTGCGCATAAAATGAAAGTACAGCGTGGCAGCCTCAAAGGTGACCCTGCCGAACATGATAATGCACGTATCAAACGCTATATTGCCAAATACACAATTAATCCAGCACTTTCTCATGGTATTGCCCATGAAGTTGGCTCTATTGAAGTTGGCAAACTAGCGGATATTGTTCTTTGGAAGCCCGCCTTCTTTGGCGTTAAACCCAGTATTATCATAAAAGGTGGTTTAATAGCTGCAGCCCCAATGGGTGACCCAAATGCCTCTATACCCACGCCACAACCTGTTCATTATCGCCCCATGTTCGGTGCTTATGGTGGCGCACGATTAGCAACCCGTATGACATTTATGTCACAGGCAGGCATTGATGCGGGTATAGCAGAGCAACTTGGCTTGAATAGCTTAATCAGCGCAGTAAAAGGCTGTCGTGGCGTTAAAAAGACGGATATGATTCATAATAACTATATGCCAAAAATTGAAGTAGATTCACAAACCTATGAAGTACGAGCTGATGGTGAATTACTCACCTGTGAACCTGCTGAAATTTTACCACTGGCACAAAGGTATTTTTTATTTTAAAATAGAACAAAAAGAAAACATGTTGTTTGTTAGGGGTTCTAATAAATGATAAATAACCTTTGGAGTTTCTAAGCCGATGCCTGCAATAAATACCATAGCCCAATCCAATCTAGTATTTGATATAAAAGCCGAACGTGCTTGTAAGAATAGTTTAATTTCCTTGTTTGCAGGTGCGGGTGGTCTGGATATAGGTTTTCATAAAGCGGGGTTTCAAACTCTATGGGCGAATGAGTTTGATAAGCATATTATTCCCTCCTATAAAAATCATTTTCCTGATGTTGCCTTTGATAGTCGCTCAATTACAAATATTCCCAATTATGAGATTCCTAATGCAGAAGGAATTATCGGTGGACCTCCATGCCAGTCATGGAGTGAAGCAGGAGCTAAAAGAGGTGTGAATGATCCAAGAGGAAAACTTTTTTTTGAGTACATTCGCATTCTAAAATATATACAGCCCAAATTTTTTGTTGCTGAGAATGTTTCGGGTATTCTTCACAGTCGTAATAAAGAAGCATTTACAAATATCGTCAAGATGTTTGAAGAAGCAGGATATGATGTCTTCTGGAAGCAGTTGAATGCAAGTGACTATGATGTCCCACAAGATAGAAAAAGGGTTTTTGTCATTGGTTTTAGAAAGGACTTGCAGGTTAAATTTGAATTTCCTCATATTCAAAAAAATAAAAAAACATTGAAAGATGCTATTTATGATTTAAAAGATATTCCTTTAGGAAAAGACACTATTATTTCCAATCATGAAATAACTGATACGGGTTATTCATCCATGTTTATGTCTAGAAATAGAGTACGATCATGGGATGAACAATCCTATACGGTTGTCGCTATGGATAGGCAGACCCCGCTTCATCCTCAAGCTCCTAAAATGCTTACAACAGATGAAAAAGATAAAAGAATATTTGTACCTGGAGAAGAACATAAATATAGGCGTTTCAGCATACGAGAGTGTGCTCGAATCCAGACTTTTCCTGATGATTATAAATTTATTTATTCGCATCCGCGAAATGGTTATAAAATGGTTGGTAATGCAGTCCCAGTTAATTTAGCTTTTGCTATTGCAAAACAAATTAGACGCTATCTCGGATAGGAACATAGGAGTCTGAATATATATGGCATCCCAAGTTATAAATGGCAAGGCTTTTGAATGGGCAGTAGGAAATGAAATAGTACAATCATACGGATTTAAGTTAAAAAATGATGATATAGCGGAATATAATAAACAGTGTTTTTTTCATAATCAAATAACTCAAGTTAAAAGAGATAATTTTTTAAGAAGTGCTAGTGAATCTGTAAAGCATATTCTTGAGAAAGAAAAAATAACAGAATCTAAAGGATTGGTTTCCTTTTTACCCGATTCTAAAGGGCAGGAAGGTGATGTTAGGGATATTGTGATTACGACAGATCATAAAGAATTAGGCATTTCTTGCAAAACCAATCATGATGCTTTCAAGCACTCTCGCTTATCTCAAAAAAATGACTTTGTTAAACGCTGGGGCTTACATTCAGATGGATGTAGTAAACAATACTTTGATACAATTTTTCCAATTTTTGAAGAGCTGAAAGAAATTAAAAAAAAGAGTGCAGGAAAAGCAAAATGGGCAGATATTGAAGATGTTCCTAAGCGTTTCTATTGGCCATTGCTTAATGCTTTTAGTGATGAAATAGAAAGAGTTTCAAGCCCTGAAATGTGTCGTAACTTTATAAAATATATTGTTGGGAGTTTTGATTTTTATAAGATTATATCAACCAATAAAAAAGTACTGATACAAGCCTTTAATATTAATCAAACACTCAATACAACAAGCCAACCGCTACCAACTCAAATAGACTTCGTTAAAGACAAGAATACAACTCAATATTCAAAAACCATTAGTTTTGACAAGGGCTGGGTGTTTAACTTTCGTATTCATAATGCTTCATCGAGAGTAGAAGCGTCATTAAAGTTTGATGTAACAGCATTAGCATTATCGTATAAGCATTATACGCATCATATTGATTATTAGATATATACCCATCCCCCCTCTTTTTTGTATATTTTTGTAATGTATTTATAGGTGCAAGAGGGTAGGGGTAAATGTCTCTATTTATGTTTATAAATTTTTTATATAGAATAAATTTTAATCAGTTGCTAGAATAACAATAATATGAACAAGGAGTTTCTTATGAAAATATTGTATTCTGTTACACTTGCTGTTTTATTGCTTTTTTCTTCTGCTTATGCAGATAGTAAATTTGATTATTTCTATGAAACGGCTGGAATATCAGCTGAACAGCATGAATTACGAAAAGCAATCAAATACTACAATAAGGCGTTTGAGCGTGCGAAAACAAAAAAACAAAAGATAAAGGCGCTTGGTGGGCTTGTTTCTGCAAATGAGAGATTAGGGCATAAGAAATCAGCTAGACTTGCTTTGAAAACACTTTTAAGAATAGACCCTAAGAATAAATGGGCTCTTAAAAAACTTAGAAAAAAGAAAGCGCGCAATAAATCATCAAATAAATTTTCATATTATTATGAAAATGCAGGGATAGCAGCTAAAGAAGATGACTACTATGAAGCTATAGAGTTTTATACGAAGGCATTTGAAGTGGCAAGAACTAAAAAAGAAAAAGTGAAGGCTCTTGGTGGCTTAGTAACATCGTATGAATATAATGATCAATATTCTAGAGCAAGAGCAGCACTTAGGGCCCTGTTAAAAATAGATCCTAAAAATAAATGGGCGTTAAAAAAGATTTAAATTTTTTTATTGCATCATTCTTTAGGAGTATTAGGAGGCTGTCCGAGGACTAAGAATTGACTGTAAATTCCATAAATATCATAATCTAAACCCATCAAATTCGTTAGATAGAACAACTATTCGCTTCTTTTGATAAGCTCACCTTATAATATTTCTGAGATTTTCGTTTTAACCCTAGTTCTCAGATAGCCTCCTATATATACCCATCCCCCCTCTTTTTTGTATATTTTTGATTAATTTATAGGTGCAGACGGGCAGGGGGTATTTATTAGTTTTTATACGACATAAATTTTAATAAGTTGCTAGAATAATAATAATGTGAATAAGGAGTTTCTTATGAAAATATTGTGTTCTGTTACACTCGTTGCTACTTTATTGCTTTTTTCTTCTGCTTATGCAGATAGTAAATTTGCTTATTTCTATGAAATAGCTGGAATATCAGCTAAACAGAATGAATTACGAAAAGCGGTCAGATACTATAAGAAGGCGTTTGAACGTGCGAAAACAAAAAAACAAAAGATAAAGGCACTTGGTGGGCTTGTTTCCGCAAATGAGAGGTTAGGGCATAAGAAATCAGCTAGACTTTCCTTGAAAACACTCTTAAAAATAGATCCTAAGAACAAATGGGCGCTTAGAAAACTTAGAAAAAAGAAGACACATATTAAATCATCAAATAAATTCTCATATTATTATGCGAATGCTGGGATAGCAGTTAAAGAAATTGACTACTATAAAGCTATAGAGTTTTATACTAAGGCACTTGAAGTTGCTAGGACTAAAAAAGAAAAAGCGAAGGCTCTCGGTGGCTTAGTGATATCGTATAAACATAATCGCCAATATCTGAGAGCAAGAGCAGCACATAGAGCATTGTTAAAAATTGATCCTAAAAATAAATGAGTGTTGAAAAAGATTTAATTTTTTTATTGCGCCAACATTTTTAATGTGTATGTGTAGGGGGGTAAATACTCTTGCCTGCTTAATCAGGTTTTCCTTAATTAATCACAATTAAGCGTTTTATTTTTCCCCAATGCTTGTGTTCTAGTTTTAATTCTATGGCTATTGGTAGGTCATTATTTGAGCCCCAGTTTTCTTCCCATGCACCATTTTTTCCTAAAAAGCGTAGCTCAAATGATTCGACATTTTTGAGTAATAGCATGGTAACGGGTTCGGTATCATCTGTGTGATCGACTAATTTCCAGCTTAATCTTGAGAGTTCATTATCTTCTAGTACATAACGTACTCGTTGCAATGAGCTACGTGTTAGGTCTAAAGGGTTGGATACGCCTGCACTGGTAAATTCGACTATCCCGACTGAGTCTAGTCCTGATGTTAATGCGGGTACGAATTCTGATTTATCAAAACCAGTGCGTCTAGGGCGCGCAACTAACTGACGCATATCACGCTCAAAAAACATCATGGTGCGTTTTAGTGTTTTAAGCTTTACTTCTAAAGAAGAAATCACCTCATCACTCTTAAAAACTTTAACTAAGCCACCATAGGCCATAACGGACATCAATGAAAAAATTATCATTGAAACCAATACTTCGAGTAGGGTGAAGCCAGTGTTTGTTTTTTGGTTCATAAAATTTATTGACTTAAAGTGAGATGGATTACTATGGTTTTTTTAGAAAGCCAATGATGGTTACATAAGGAGTAGCTGATGAATCATCATTTTCATTCCAAACGGATAATTCAATTCGCTTTATGACTTTACTTTCATTATCTGGCTTAATGGTTTTCTGTATCCAGCGCCATTTTTGGTTTGCCATTTCAGCTTTACCTTTCTCTTCACCGTATGCTGGCCATTGATTACCGATTTGAAGTTTGGCAATCTGATTGAGTCCTACCCACTGAGCAAAGGTTTTGTTTGATAATCGTGTTGTATTGAGTGCGGCATTGCCCATGACTTTGATGACACCACCTAAAGCAACTGCAATCACAAATAAAGCAATCATCACTTCAAGTAGTGTAAAACCATTGTTATTTTTTATCTTCAAACTTGTAGTCCTTTTTGATTGTTCCACCTGCATCGACATCAATGGATACATAGCTACCATTTTTATAGCCAAAAGAATAAACAAAAGGAGTCATTTCGCCACTGGAGTAAATAACAATCTGTGGCCCTGTCTTGCTTTTATCTTTTAACTTTATGAGTGTTCCTTCTAAGTCAAGTGCAGAGACAGGACTTCCTGATAGTTTTTTAGGATTAAAAGGCTCGCCTTCAAAAACTTGCCATGATTTATCTTCTCTTTTTAAAAAGGAATACCCTGAATCATTAATGGCAATGGCTAAATCACGAGATTCTAAGATTGCCTCATCTTGAGCAAGAGACAAAAGCTCAGCAAAGCGATCTATATCTTGTTTTAATAGGTCATCATTTGAATGTGGAAAAGTCAGGCTTACCGCACCGACTAGAATAGAGACGATAACGATAACCACCATTATTTCAATTAGGGTAAACCCTTGGCTTTTCTTGTGCATCGGTAAATAACTAGTTTTTAGCATCCCAGTTGCCAATATCATCCTCACTTTGTACTCCATCAGGGCCCCAAGAATACACATCAAACTCACCATGAGAACCTGGGCTTAGGTATTTGTATGGGTTTTCCCAAGGGTCAAGTGGTGTTTTATCCGCTAACTGTCTCCAGTTTTTTGCCGCAGGGTCGCCATCTGGCTTGCGTATTAATGCCTCTAAACCTTGCTCAGTACTAGGGTAATTGTAGTTCTCAGCTTTATAAAGTTGAAGCATTGAGACAATACTTTTTATATCTGTTTTTGCTCTTGAAATACTCGCTTTTTCAATATTCCCTATTAATTTAGGACCAATTGCTGCTGCCATAATGGCTATAATAACCACAACGACCATGACTTCGAGTAAGGTAAAACCTGTTTGAGATTTAGACTTTCTAAAGATATTTAAATCTTTTTTTGATTGAATCATAATTTTTCCCTTTTAATAATTGTTTATGTTCTCTATTCTGCCATATTTGTGCGGTGATGACCAAATGATAAGCAAATCCTTCAAACCTTTAATCTTTGCAGTTTTATTTATCACTGTTTCTCTTGTTGCTATGCAGTTCTTGCAGGATACGCTTGTTTTTCATCGCCAGTTGATTGAAAAAGGTCAATGGTGGCGTATCATAAGTGGTAATTTTGTTCATGCCAATACCGCACATTTACTATTGAATTTAAGTGGTCTGTGGATTATGGCGTTTCTGTTTATAGACACTCTTAGTGCTAAAACATTCATTATTAGTTCGCTTATTATGAGTATTTTTGTGGGTTTAGGTCTTTTCTACCTCGATCCTAGCTTGCTTAAATATTATGGTTTTTCAGGTGTTCTTTACGGTTTGTTTTTTGTTGGAGGTGTGACCGCAATATTAAGTAAAGATTATTTTACGGGAATCTCGG
>Ga0256840_1003218_pt1 | contig 13442 bp, 9 predicted proteins | sample 355202metaG_FD_185969 | JGI IMG/M metagenome (GOLD analysis project Ga0256840, IMG submission 185969) | Hydrothermal vent microbial communities from Mid Atlantic Ridge, Atlantic Ocean - 355-202 | ecosystem: Environmental > Aquatic > Marine > Hydrothermal vents | place: Atlantic Ocean: Mid...
ATTTGTGAATCAGCATTAAGCTGTAAAGGTAACAAATAAAATGGTTTATTACTAGCAAGTAGGCTATCAATGCTTTGTTTAGATTTTTTGTTGTAATAAAATTTTAGGCTAGGGAAGCGTTTAATAAACCCCCAGTATTCCCTAATAAAATGATCAGGTCGATGACTTTTATAATATGGGAAGTAGGGCTTTAAGAGAGTTTTTGCCACATGATAGCGAATATCATGCCAGCCACGAACCGCAAGGCTATAGCCCGAAGGCTTGGCAACTTTGCTTAGCTTGTTTGCATTTTGTAAATACCACTCAGGGTCTTTAGATAAATTAGAATGTGCATTAACGCCATCCTTTTCTAAGGTAATCCAGCAAGGGCGCGTATAGCCTTCTTCATAAACATGGATATTGATATTATTTTCTTTTGCGAGTTTTATGGCGGGTATATGAACGGGGCGAGTATCCCCAAAAAGGATAATATCGGTAATTTGATATTCTTTAAAAACCTGTTGATAAAAGGCGGGGAGTTCATCAATCTTTTTGCGAAAATTAAGATGTTTAAGCGCGGTTGAAAAAAAACGTCCAGAAAGTAAATCACCACCACAGTAATTAATTTTAAGTGCCTTCACTCCCGCATTATTCAAAGCTTTTTCAAGCTCAGAAAAGAATGGACTGGCAACGCCCTGTAAAAGTAGAAATGAACGACAATTCATATTATTTTTTTAAGTAGGATATAATCTTGAATCTGTGAAGTCACTACAACACGCAGGATACAAGCTATTGATTATACCCATCCCCCCCTTTTTTTATAGTTTTTATTCTCGTCCAATTAATTCAATCTGATAGCCGTCTGGGTCTTCTAGAAAGGCAATAATAGTTGTGCCTGCATTCATTGGCCCTGCTTCTCTGATAATTTTCCCGCCCATTTGTTTCATTTTCTCACAGGCTTCATAAACGTCAGCTACGCCAATAGCTAAATGACCAAAGGCTGAGCCTAACTCATAGTGATCAACACCCCAGTTATAAGTTAGCTCTAACACGGTATTTTTATCTTCATCACCATAGCCTAGAAAAGCTAGTGTGAATTTCCCGTCTGGATATTCTTTTTGACGGAGCATTGTCATACCGAGCACGCTAGTATAGAAGGCAATAGATTTATCTAAATCACCCACACGCAACATGGTGTGTAAGATTCTCATGATGATTCCTGACCCAGTTTTTCGAGGGTGTTTTCTTGTTCAGATAGTTTTATAAGCCCATGTAATACAATATCATCATAGCTCACAGTACCGATTATTTTGCCACATTCGTTTTCTACTACTGGTGCAACATGCAAACCAAAGCTGTTAAAAAGTCTGGCACAATAGCGAATATCCATATTGGCACGAACGCTAATCACAGGCTTTGACATGACCTCATAAAGGTTCACACGACTTGCTGAACGATCTTTTGCAATAACTTTTTTTGCAATATCTGCAAGCATGACAATGCCATATTCATCATCATCATTACGCTTTTCGATAATTAATAGATGACTGTCATGATGCTCCATTTTTTGCAGGGCAGATTGCACCGTATCAGTACCACAGGCCATATCAAAGTTATGCTTCATAACATCTTTTACGCGAATGATTTCTTGATTACTCATAGTTTATCCTCAACTTTTTCGGTCAATGTTTCTATTTGATGGGCAATGCCAACGACATCCTCGACATCAATTTGAAAGGCAATTCCAGCACCACTTTTAGTATCAAACTCACCCGCATCCTGAATTGTTTCAAGAATATGACGGCTTAAATGCTCTTCGACAAGCATAAGCAATACATCACGTTGTGTTTCAAGTGTTAAGCCAAAAAATGTTTTGCTTTCTTCTATGCCTTCACCACTGGCGTTACTGATAACGGTTGTGCCAGTTGCGCCTGCTTTACGGGCAGCATCCATAACTGCATCAGTTTTGGTATTGTCAACCAATGCAATGAGTAATTTAAAATGCATTTATCATTCCTCTTTATTAGCCCCTTGGTTAGATGTAGATTTTATATTCTTATTAGTAGTTTGTTTTTTTGCTCTGCGCAAGTTTATAAATTGAGAGATTTGTGCATAAGCCATTACCGAGATTATTGGAAAAAGACTCGCAAAGGCGATAAGACCAAAACCATCCATTAATGGATTACGACCAGGAACAGTTTCTGCCAAGCCTAAGCCTAAAGCTGCCACTAAAGGTACGGTAACAGTGGATGTTGTCACCCCGCCTGAGTCATAAGCGAGTGGGACAATCATTTTTGGCGCAAAAAAGGTCTGAATCACAACGATAAAATAACCTGTGATAATAAACCAGTGTAGTGGATAGCCAGTGACAATCCTAAATGTGCCTAGGCTTATGCCGACGGCTACTCCAATGGCGACCGCAATACGCAAGCCCCAAACACCAATTGAACCACCTGAAACTTGATTGGCTTTCATCGCTACAGCCATTAAGGATGGTTCAGCAATGGTGGTACTAAAACCGATTGCAATAGCAAAGATATATACCCAAAAGTAATCTTGCCATTTGATTGTACCAGTAAAATTGTCAACACCATGAATAAATACAGGGTCGGTGAGTTGTTCTGCCATTAAACGCCCAATGGGAAATAGTGCTTGATCTAAACCTTGTAAAAAAAGAGCCAAGCCCACTAGCACATAAATAAAGCCAATAATAACGCGACGTAAATTGGGTATGGGTTTTTTTAGAATAAAAAATTGAAAACCTAAAAGGATACCCAAAATTGGGAGAATATCACGAGCCGTTGATAGGAGTACACCAGAAAAATTAATCAGCCATGCAAGCATTAGATTACCATCCCATACGCCATAACAAAAATAATGGGTGTTAAAGAAGCAAAGGCAATTAAGCCAAAACCATCAACCATCGGGTTACGCCCTTTGATACTGCTTGCCAGCCCGACACCTAAAGCCGTGACCAGTGGTACGGTAATGGTGGAAGTAGTAACACCACCTGAGTCATAAGCAATACCGATAATAGATTTAGGTGCAAATATCGTCATAATCATGACACCAATATAACCGCCAATAATCAAATAATGAATAGGCCAGCCTTTAAGTATGCGTAATACACCGATTAATATCGCAAGCCCTACTGAGAAAGCAACTGTTAGGCGAAGACCTGTTGCGTAACTGTTCATCGCTTTTTCATTATTTTCAATAATGCCACCATTGGCAGCAATTTGAGCAGATTCAGCTGCGACAGCAATCAACGCAGGCTCGGCAACAGTAGTCCCAAACCCTAAAGAAAATGCAAATAATAATAACCAGAAGACACTACCTTTTTTAGCAAAAGCATGTGCCATTGATTCACCAATAGGAAATAGCCCCATTTCAAGCCCATAGATAAAAAAGGTCAAACCAAATAAGACAAAAATAATGCCAGTGATAAGACCAATAAGATCAGGTATAGGTTGTTGCAATACCACGATTTGAAAAAAGGCAATAACCAGAATAATAGGTGTGAGATCACGTAAACTATTTAGTAAAGAGAGAAAAAGAGCCTTAAGGGAGCGTAGCATTGTGTTAGTCATTGTTTATGTGCAGTGGAAGAGTATTTTATGATCAATGATTGATCATACACTATTACTTGAGCATTAAAAATAGTTATTAGGGTGCTTGTTTATTGCTCTCATAATTTATAAAAAAATGCAAAAAAGAGGGGGGATGGGTATGTATAGATTTAATGTGAAATATCAATTTTAAATCACTTTAAAACCTCAGAGGCTCTTTGATCTGAAGGGAACAACTAATAATAATTAATAAAATACCCATAGTTTTATTAGTTCTCGGACAGCCTCTTAGGTTTGCCAGTATGCAGGGCTTAATAAGACTAAGACAGAGACAACTTCAAGTCTCCCTAGCAGCATGGAGGCAATTGAAATAATCTTGGCGGGGTTATCTAGGCCAGAAAATGATGAGGTAACAGTTCCCAAACCCGGTCCCATATTGTTCATGCAGGTTGCTATGGCTGAGAAAGCTGTTATTTGATCAACTCCATCTGCCATCATTAGTAGAAGTAATATTGCAAAAGATGCCATATAAAGTGTGAAGAAGCCAAAAACAGACTGCAAGGTTCTGCTAGCTATTTTATTTTGACCGTTCAGGCGGATATGAAAGACCCCCTTGGGATGTAGTAGGCGATATATTTCACGTTTTACTAGCTTTATTAAAATTAGGATACGCATGACTTTCATGCCACCTGCTGTTGATCCTCCACAGCCTCCCACAAAACCAATGAGCATTAATGAAAAAGGAATAAATAAAGGCCAGTAAGAGTAGTCAACTGTGACAAAACCTGTGCTGGTTATCATTGAAACTACGGTAAAAGCAGAGTCCAATAGGTCTTTAAAAATATAATGAAAGTAATTTACGCTCTGCAAAGTGAGAAATATAACCATAATGGCAAGCAGTACAATAGTTAAAAATAAAGAAACTTCTTCATCTTTAAAATAGAGTTTTGGAGATTTACTTTTAAAGACAATAAAATGTATTGAAAAATTAATAGCTCCCAACAACATGAAAATAATGGCAATTTCTTCAATAGTTGAACTATGAAAATAGTTAAGGCTTTGGTCGTGGGTCGAAAAGCCACCTGTTGAAACAGTTGCTAAGCTGTGTGCTAATGCATCATAGAGAGTCATACCTGCCGCCCAATAAGCTATGGCACAGGCAATGGTCAGTCCTAGATACATTTTCCATAAAAGTGATGCTGTCTGGTGTAAACGGGGAGTTAGCTTTTCTTCTTTCATAACTCCTGGGACTTCTGCTTTATAAATTGACATGCCGCCAATGCCCAACTGTGGAATTACTGCAACGGCGAGCACGATCAAACCCATTCCGCCAAACCATTGCAGTTCTTGACGGTAAAAAAGTAGTGATGGCGGCATATCATCTAGGTGTGATAAGACTGTTGCTCCTGTGGTTGTTACGCCTGAAACTGCTTCAAACAATGAATCAATAATAGATGTATGTATTATCAGATCAAAAGGTATGGAAGCGATAAAACTTAGTGCCAACCATACGAGAACAATAATCAAAAAGCCATCACGTTGGTACAGTTCAGCTTTTCTGGATCTGAATGGAAGCCATAATATTGAAGCAAGAAACAGGGTGACTAAGAAAGAATCTAAAAACTCAATGGAATAACCATCATTGTAAATGAGAGAGACAATTATCGGAGGTATAAAAATAACCGAAAAAACTAGGCATAAATTACCAACCGTTTTTATTATTGTGCTAAGGCGTTTTAACTTCATCTGAAAACTATGATTATCAAAGTAATTTATCGTATCAATTTTTCCGAGAGTCTATGCTAACTTAATCTTGAATCCGTGAGGTCAATGCGGATAGCAGGGCGTAAGATATTGGTTTAGCATGAGATTTAAAGAATCTTAGCTTCACCCGTAGGTTAAGCGGGTATTTTTTAAACTCATGATGAATCAATAGCTTGCGTCCTGTGCCGTAGTGACCTCACGGATTCAGGTTAATTTAAATATCATTGATTCAGATTGTCGTTTAGACTTTCTTTAACTTTTTTCTGATTAAGTAACAAGACAATGATAACCATTAAAACTGGTGCTACAAAAGCAGATAGGGATGAGATAAGAGACATATCCATAGCCGTACCTGCGTCTGTATTTGCGTAGAGTTTTTCAGTGATATTTTTTGTATAGAAGAAAGTTACAATACTCATGAGTATTGTAAAGATTGTGTAATAATTAAAATGACGACGACCCTTATCTTGATATTTGAGAAGCTTGAGACCAATAAAAAGAGCCCAAAGGGAAGTAATTAAGCCGATAACATTCATCGCTAGTAAATAGTTTTTATCGAACCCCATATTGACCTGTGCTTCCAGCATTTGAGGAAGAAAAAATGATGCCGCGAGCCCACCAATAGAACCTAAAATCCCTAGTATTGCAAAAATTAGTGAGATGATTCCAATAACCTTGGGTATGGAACTGCGACTTTGGTGGCCTGTGTTAACATCAGAACTTGGTGTTGCATATGGGTTTTCATTTGTATTGTTCATATTTTAAAATATCCTAATATAGAAAGAGAATTCAGGTGAAATCTCGGCTTGAATTATCTCTCCTTGTTGTGTTTTATCATGTAGTTTTTTTGATTTTTGATTATCTCAAATTCAAATGCTTGTGAATAGTATTAATATTTGAACCTGTTAGATTAGCAATATACACTACCCCAAATACACCGATTTGTTGGAGTATTAGTGTAATTATAACTGACCTCTCTGATAGTAATGATGATGAAGACAACAACAATAAGAAAGCCGTATGCGGGAAAATCACACGGTGATCAGCGGAGTATTGTTGATTTGCTTTCTACTCTACCGTTACAAAAATATGTAAAAAAAGGGGGGGGATGGGTATGTGCTGATATTGTGTCATCTTTGATCTTTTTTTAATCTCTTTCAAACTCATAGATAAAATCAAAGCCGTATTTATCAGTTGTTGTTTGTGCTTCTAAGGATAGACGCCTATTGATTTTATATTCAATGGCAATTTTTTGGGCGCTGTCAAAAAGCCCTACTAAATAACGAACGTAGAGTTTGGGACCAAGGCGTTTGCCTAGTGCTAGTTCACTTTTTCTGTAGTCACTATTTGTTACGATATTTACATCATCTAATCCTAATGATGAGCCAATACTATGTAATAAACTATCATTGCCTGTTATGCCAAGGCCGCGCACGGCTGACATGAGCAAAGCACTTTCTCTTCCTGATGATGTTGATAGGCTGTGACCTGTTAATAAGAAACTTAGTGCTTCACTTTCTGGCAGGCTGGGGTCTGAGAATATTTTGGACTTTGGATTGAGTAGATTACCGCCTAGATGTACGCCAACTAAATACTTATCTACTTTACGAGTTGCGCGAATATCCATGCCGATTATTTTCGGTGAACCATTAAAAATTAAGCGTCCATTGTTAATGTCAAGATTTTGTCCATAGGCTTGGTATTTTCCATCGGTGACTCTTAAAGAACCATTGGCGAGAATGTCTCGATGGTTATGTGAGATATTAACTCGTCCTGATAGTTTGGCTCTTAAGCCAAATGCATTAATTCGTACTTTTTCACCAAGTGTAATTAATACTTTTGGTTGTATTTTGATGGCTGAAAGCTGTTCGCCAGGTTTTCTTTCTCCGATTACATAGACATCTTCAGATTCATCAATACTAGTTTTGGGGATTTCTTTTAAATTAATTAATGCTTGGGGGATAATTACTTTTCCTAGAATGCTGACTATTTTGGGGGTTATAGCGATTGTTAAATCAGGAGACATGGTAGCCTTAATTTCATTGGTATTCATAAAGCGGATATTGTTTCCACTAATTCTTACCGTTGCTTTCCATCGAGTAATGTCTCTGGCATTGAGTGAGCCACTAATATTTAATGCGCCTTTGCCCATAAGCATTTGACCTTTAATGGTTGCTTGCCCTGGTTTGTCTGCACGTAATTTGATATTGATATTGGTGAGTTCAGTTCCTGCTTCTGGCAATCTTAAATAAGCATTTTTTAATTCAACTGTTCCTTTGATTTGTGGTTTAGCGAGTAAACCTGTGAAGCTGATTTTGCTGCTTAGTTTGCCGCGTAAGCCTCGACTGCGTGGTATATAGCGTTGTGCCCAGTAGATATTGGGTATATCAAATTGTGCTTCACCATTAATGGTGTGCCTGCCATTTTTAGGGGATAATTTTATGGTGGTTTTGGCTGATAGCTGACCACGATTAATTATCTCCATTTTGGTTTCGGCAATAATGGTTCGATTATTGATAGTGGCATTTAATTTTGCATTTTTATAGGCAAAGATCTGCTCTTCTCCATCGGCATCTTTAAATGAAAAATTGCTATTTGGAAAAGTGATATTGATTGTGCCAACAGGCTTACCTGCATTTTGTTTAATATCGTATCGTCCACTAACAGAACCGCTCAGAATAATGCCTTCGGGTAACCAAGGTTTTAATAATGATAATGAAGTTTCGTGTAATGTTCCCTTGGTTTTTAAGCCAGTTTTATCTGACCAAGCAAGTGTTGAGCACATTTGTGTTTTTTTACTTGCGAGACAAAATTTAGATGTACTCAAGCCATTTTTGGATAGGTCTACAGAGGTCGGTTTTTGTAAACGCCAATCTCCTGCTTGGGTATCTTTTAATGACAAGCTTTGCAAGCGACCTTTCCAGTGTTGGTTTAGCCAGCCTCCGTTAGCTTTGAGGCTAACTTTACCTTGTTCATGGTGTGCATAGAGTTTTATGCTGTGTTTATTGATACGTCCATTTATGTCTAGTTTTAATTTTTTAACTTTTTGATCGGCTGTTTGCAGGTTTACTATGTCACTTTTGATATTGTAGATACCATTTTTTGTGTGGGCGGTTGCCTTGATTGAACCTAGTTTAATTCCTTTATAGTGTAAGCTTTTTCCGTTTATGGTGGTGTTAATAATAGGTCTTTCGATAGTTCCTTGAAGTTGTCCTTTAGAGACTAATTGACCCGCCAAGCCTGGTACTAATTGCTGTAGGTTTTTGCTGTTAATATCCCAGTTTAAATTAAAGGGGCTAGTCACTCGACCTGATATTTGTATACGATTATTACCGACTTGAGAAACTAGGTTTTTAATGATTGGTACGCCATTTATGAGTTGAAGCTCTGTTTTTAGAGTCAGTTCTTTTTGTGCAAGTTTATATTCTTGATAACGCAAGCCTGATGCGATAAGGCTGGTTTTTATCACAGGTGAGTTATACGCACCTTTAATTTGTGCTTCGCCTCTAATACGCCCAGAGAGTTCGGGAGATACCTGTTTAAGATTTCTTGCATCAATTTTAAGTTGCAAATTCATGGGCTCACTAGCTTGCCCTGTTGCTATTATGCTATTTTTCCCACTTCTTGCTGAGAGGTTTTTTAGGTGAATAACATCATTTACCATTCCTAATTCACCTTCTAGGCTTAATGCTTCTTTGCCTTGTTTTATCTCTTTAAATGCAAGATTGTTAGCAGTTAGTTTGACTTTAATTTCAGGTTTTTTGATAGTTCCTTTTAGTTGCCCGTTACCCTTTATTTTGCCCGCTAATTGAGGGGATAATTGCTTGAGATTATTCGCGTCAACTTTCCAGCTAAGATTAAAAGGTTCACTGGCTTGCCCCGATAATGTGATTAGGTTGGAACCACTTTTGGCAGTAAGTTTTTTCAGTTGAAGAATTTCATTGTTTAAGCCTAGATCACCTTCGAGAATAAGTGTTTCCTTACCCTGTTTAATATCTTTGTAGGCGAGCATATCTGCTGTTAGATTGATTTTAATATTAGGCTGTTTAATTGTGCCTTTTAATTGACCATGTCCATTTATTCTGCCTGCAATTAAAGGCGAGAGTTGTTTTAAATTATTTGCTTTTATTTTCCAGCTTAGCTTAAACGGCTCACTGGCTTGACCTGATGCGCGTAATTCATTATTACCTGTTTTTAAGATTAAATCTTTAAGCTGTAGAGCACCTTTGTCTAAAGCTATGCGCCCTTTTAAAAATAGAGTATCTGCTCCTTGTTTGAAGTTTTTGTAGGATAATTTATTTGCACTTAAATCAACGCTTATATTAGGTTTATTAAGGCGACCCTTTAACCAACCATTGCCCTTAATTTTCCCTGCAATATTAAGATTTTTCATATTTTTAGGCAAAATCTGTTTGATGTTTTGTGCATCAATATTCCATTTTAAATTAAATGGCTCATTTGCCCTACCTGTTAGCTGTAGCTGATTATCACCTAATTGAACATCAAGACCTTCTGTTGTAAGGACTCCTTCTCGTTCTTTTATATCTCCTTGTATATTAAGCGTATATTCTCGTAAATTTCCTTGCATAGAAACAAATCTAATATTATTTTCAAGCCTCTTATCGATATAGCTACCACTATAGCGAAGTGTGGTATTAATGGTGGCAGGCCATTCAGTTAGGAATTTTTTGGTGCTTAATTGATCCCCTTCTAATAAAAAGTTCCATGTGACTTCAGGGTTCCAGAGTAAACGACCTTTCGCTTCAACACTGCCATGATCTCCACTTAGACTGACTTTTTCTAGGTGAACTCGTTTATAATCTCCTTGACCTAAAAGTGCGATTGTTTGTTTGCCTAAAACCTCGTTTTGATGTTCTAGCACGCCATCAAAATTATAATTTGTGAGTGTTCCTGCTAGTTGAATATTACCTTTGAAATCACCTAATTTGGGATGTTGAAAAGTAACACTTCCTGCTGTTTTAAGGTCATGAGGCTGATTCATATTGAGCCTGCCTTCAGTGAGGTTAATTTTCAGAGGCTCACCTAAAATAATAGGACTTCCTAATAATTTTCGAAAACGTAATTTGCCATCATTGATTGTTGCTTTTATTAATTGAATATTTTTAATTTGAAATAGCAGGTCTCTACTTTGAGGGTCATCTTTAATATTTTGAGTAATTTGTAAAGAATCTAGCTGGATAAGGTGAGCATTGATATTTAATGGCAAGCCAAAATCTGGCAATGATGTTATATCTTCACCAGAGCTGTTTGAGCTTGCTAAATTGATATTTAAGCGTCCTGCAGTAATTTTTTCGGCTACGAGTCTGCCTCGGTTGGTATTGTAATACTGAACTTTTAAATCAACATTATCCAAAGAGATGCTATCACCATCATCCCAAATAATTTTATCAATATGTAGACCAGTTAATATACTTCCTGAAATGCCTTCGATGGTTAGTTCTTTTAGTGCAGAATCTGCACTAGTGGCTAGCATTTTTACACCAAATGGGGTTAGTAGTAGCATTACTGATAGCAATAAAATAATCAGAAAGATTGTTAACACCCACGCAAGTGGTGAAAACAAATAATCATTTAAGTGCTGTCTCACAGGTCAGAACCTATGCTCAAGTGTAAATGAGGGTCTCTCAAATCATCTTTGGGAAAGCCAATATCAATACGCACGGGTCCAATGGGTGATTTATAACGCGCTCCAAATCCTATACCTATATGCAGTTTATAATTACCCCAATCATCAAATGCATTGCCCGCATCAACAAAGGCTGCGGCACTCCATTCTTCAGTAACTGGGTATTGATACTCAAGGCTAAGATTTAATAGGTTTTTGCCACCCAGAACTTTGCCTTTAGCGTCGGGATTTGGTTCCCCAAGGCTTTCATAGGTATAGCCACGAACACTATTACCTCCACCTGCAAAGAAACGTAAGCTTTTGGGTAGTTCGTCTAGATTATTTACAATAGACGCGCCCAGATGCAAGCGCCCGACAAAATGCCCAGAACCTATTGTTTTAACGGTTTTAGCGAAAATTTCAGTTTGAACAACATTATGATCACTTAAAAGGTTTTTTGCTGCGCCAATTAAGGATAATTTTAAACGCCAGCCATCAGTTGGGTAAAGTAGATTATCAGCCTTAGTTTTTTCTAAGCCTACACCAAATAATAATTGTTTAGTATTATTGCTTTTTTTACCAACATCTTGCGTTGTATCTAGCAATAAAGCGACAGATTCTGTGCGTATCCAGCCATTATCATATTTACGTGTATAGATGCCGCCAAGGTTAATACTACGACTTTTTACGTCATTATTTTTGTCTTGTTTTATATCAAGGTTATAAACCAGATTGTTATCTTCAGGATTCTTTCTAGGGCTTATCAATTTTAAGGATATGCCCGACAAGTTTTCTGCGTATTGTGTTTTTATATTTAATTTTTTTCCTTTACTTCCTGTCCAGCGTCGCTCCATTTCTGCGGAAATACGTCCACCTGTATCAGAGCCATAACCTACTTTGAACTTATAGGCATTGCGTTTATTACGTTGTAAAGAAATGTTAATTGGCACACGATTATCTTTTGCCTGTTCATGTAAGACATCAATTTTGATTAATTTATAATAGCCACTGCGTTGTAATAATTGTTGCTGGTTGATTAAATCTTCTGTTTTATAATAATTGCCTTCTTTTAAAATAAGAAAGTTTTGTATTGTTTTGTCTGATAAAACCTTCTGTTCAATATTAATTTTTCCATATCGATAACGCTTGCCCGTATCCATTTGCAGATTAATACTTGCTTGATAGGTCAATGGATTGACTTTAATAATATGTTTGTCAAATTCAGCATCAAAATAACCTAGAGACAAGGCAGTTTCAGATAGTTTGGTTTTAAAATCAGTATATTTCTGATGGTTTAATTCATCACCAATTTTATAAGGGTAATCTTTTAAAATCTTCAAAAACTCAGCTTCCAAGCTTCCTTCACCAATAATTTTAATTATTTGTGATACCACTTTGACTGGGCGACCAGGGGTGATTCTTAAGCGTAGTTTCCAGCATCCATCAACAATTTTACCACCTGATCGAAACACTGAATCATAATACCCTAGTGCTCTGGAAGCCTTGCGTAAATGTTTTTTTACAGAGGTGAAAAATTGTTTTACTTCAGCACGATCAGCCGTACATTTAGGGATGGTGACAGGCATGTGTAATTCAATATTTTTCTTTAAATCACTGTCAACACCACTAACCGTAATGGTTGCTAAGCGTGGCTTTGAATTTTGCTTATTTTGTTTAGTATCACCTTTATTTTTTGCAACAGCAAGCACAGCAGTAGCCGCTAACTTTTCTTTTTTAGATAGCTCTGCTGCTACTGATAGAGGTATCAATAGCAGGCAAATAAAAAATGATAAAATTCTAATACTCATTATTGCTCAAAAGCCCAACGAAGCAGGGCATTCTGTATTTTTGAACCACGACCACCTCCAGTTTTTTTACCATTATGTTGTATGACTACAACTAAACGCTTACCACTACGGTTCAGCATATAACCTGAAATTGCAGTTACAAAGTTTAGTGTTCCTGTTTTTAAATGACTACGTCCACGCAAGTCTTCTTTGCGAAAACGATTAACCAATGTACCATCAATACCAGGCAATGAAAGAGAAGCCATAAATTCTGGCATATAAGCATCACGATAGGCAGTTTCTAATAGCGAGCCCATTTGTCTGGCACTTACTTTAGCTATTCTTGATAAGCCTGAACCATTTTCCATTTGTATTCCATTAGTATCAATATTATTTTCAGCAAGTATTTGCAAAACAGCGCGACGACCTTTATCAGGTGTTGCGGGTGCTCCAAAATACCTTGCGCCCAAGGTGAGTAATAATTGTCGAGTCATCACATTATTACTCCACTTATTAATCAGCCGAATTTGTTGCCCCAGTGATGGTGAGCTGTAAACATGAAAACGCTTATCACCAGCATGAACTTTACCAATTTTTAGATGCCCCTTTAAAATGCCATGTAAATTAGTCCAAAAATCACGAAAAGCATTAAAAGCGTGTTCTTCAGGTGTTGAAACAGTGCGCAAAATAAACTGTTGTTTGCAATTGGCAGCGTAG